>Ga0315275_10000132_pt1 | contig 56445 bp, 47 predicted proteins | sample YL17G03_0_MG_FD_205557 | JGI IMG/M metagenome (GOLD analysis project Ga0315275, IMG submission 205557) | Sediment microbial communities from Yellowstone Lake, YNP, Wyoming, USA - YL17G03_0 | ecosystem: Environmental > Aquatic > Freshwater > Lake > Sediment | place: USA: Wyoming | collected... | reverse complement strand
CTCGGTTGCGGCTGTAAACATCACCCGTATTCTCGTTAATAAGGAAGAGGCGGATTCGGCGAGTTTCCTGCTCACGCGCGCTTGCGAAGATCTGATTGTCTTCAAAGACGACCAAATGCTCGAATTTGATACCCACACCCTGCTCATTAGTCGTGTACATAATACACCTCCTACGTTTATGTTGGATTTATTAGCGTAAGCTCTCCATTGGAATTGTCCGATTATCCCGACCCCTGCAAATGTTGTTAAAAACGCTGGATCGATATTCCCCCTCAAGCTCTTCCCAAGTTTCCCCGCTACGCCGATAAACATCGCCTGTATTCTCATTGATAAGGAAGATACGAGCGCGGCGAGTGCCTTGTTCGCGATCTCTGGCATAGACCTGATTGTCCACAAAGACGACCGATTGTTCGAATTTAATATTCTGTATTCCCATGATACACCTCCTAAGTTTTTGTAGATTTTAATAAGGCCCCTACTAAAAGGAAGGGTCAGTGCCCGGAGGTTTTGGGCTCCTTTTCTCAGGGCCTTATTAGTGTGATTTTTTGCTCCGGCCGCCTGCAATTTTATTCCCACCAGCCACGGAAGGATGAGAGAGCCAGCTAAGCCGGAGCGTAATTTAAAAGCCGCAAACGAATCCCGAACCGACCTGCCACGGAAGGCGTCGAGCGTCTGCGGCTTAATTTGGTTTATTATTGACAAGATTGTTGCGACTATTGCCCCGCGTTTAGGCGTTAAAAGCTCCTTTGAAGTTAAAGATGGGGATATTTCTAATATACCGGGCTTCTGATACGTTTTTGATAACAAAAGACCGTTCTTCTCCGTAGATCTCTCCCCAGGATTCACAACGGCCATGGCGGATAGAGACATCGCCGGTGTTTTCGTTAATAAGGAAGAGGCGGATGCGGCGAGTTTCCTGCTCACGGGCGCTTGCCAAGATGTGATTGTCTCCAAAGACGACCAAATGCTCGAATTTGATAGTTTTAACCATGGTTCACCTCCGTTTTGTGCAAAAGAGTTAATAAAAGCCGCAGACAAAACTTTCTGAACCAACCTGCCACGGAAGGAGTTAGAAAGCGTCTGCGGCTTAATTTGATTTATTATTGAACCGATTGTTTTGACTAATGCACCGAATTTGGAAGATTGAAAAGCGGTATTAGCTTTGGGGTAAGTAGAAACACGAATTCCACCCACTGTCTGTTCAACTTCTTTAACAGACGGCGGTGGAGCGCGAGCCCAATGTGAAGCCAGGGCTCTCATGTTCGATAATCTATCGTTGGCAAAGCTCAGTATACCACTAAGCTGCTGATAGATTACTTGGGACAGACTCAAGATCGCAGCTACTAAGCTGCCTACCTTATTACTTTTGCTAACTACGCGGCCAGCGTTGGCCTTATTAGGTTCGTCTGTGCCATCTTCTTGGGACTCACCTTTCGAACCTGTCGTTTTAACATATTCAGAAGCAACCTCAGACGGCGGACCACGAGGGGCGCCGACGAACAAACCATTCAGGGACATCCTTACGGATGATCCCGTGTAACCGAACAGGGCTGATACAATAATCCCTGCTAAAACTGTCGTTATAATACGACCGTCGTTGTTTCCTTTACTATTACTCTTCTTACTATCTTTCTTCCCTGGGATGTTGCGAGACGCACCTTCCCCAGTGGTGTCATTCATAGGTTCAGAAACGGCACCTTTTAACGCTCTAATTTCTGCATTAACTGCATTGCTGCTTGTTGCAACTACAATTGCACCAACACTTTGTTCAATGCTCTCTTGTCTGGAACCACGCTCACCTGTGAGCAAAAGGCGAAGCGCACCAGAAGGCGGCCCGAGTAGCGTGTAAGCTGTATTTAAACCAGTTTGATCTAGCAGGTTTTGCTTTACTGTAATAGTTATTTCATTATAGGCGGGGTTAATGGCGGAAGAAGCAATAGAACTGACTCCATCCTCGGCCCCCTTGAAGCCGACCATAGCCCCAAAACTGCGGGAACCACCATTACTTCTGCTGCCGCCGCCATTCGAAGAATCAGTATTGCTGCTAGCAGGGCTCGGTGTCGCGGAATTAGAGGCCGGAATAGCCGGAATAGCCCCTTCATCCGTGTTTTTTGGCGTTGTCTTGACCGGAACAGAGGGAGGAATTGCAATTGCTAACTGAACTGGTGCCAATTTAGCGCTGCCATCAACGAATTCTTTAGCGATCCTATTGGTTATACTCGGATAATCCCTGATGCCTTTAGTCTCTGGGATCTCAACCCTTATCAGTTTCTGAGTCAAAAGAGTATCCCATACTGCCCTGGAAGGAGTTTTCTCCACCACGAATTTTTGTATATCAGCCTCATTGGCAAAAGGCGCGCTTCGTCTGATTCTTGCTTCTTGCCAACTGCGCAATTCTTCTTTTATCTTACTTTGTGCATCCAGTTCTACTACTTTAACTATAGACTTCTCAAATTGGGGCTCAACCGCCAAAGAAACTATTCCTTTTATCTCAACAAATTTTGCTGTTGTTGTAATTGCTTCTTTAGAAGTAGGGATTTGAATATTGCCCGCAATGTCCCTGGGTATAGCCCTGAATTGTTTCCCGGATTTTCCGCCGGCAAATATCTTATCGCCTTCCTGAAAGATCAATACTGAGTCTTCGCCGCCCAACACATACTTCTTCGGCTGTGATTTGACGAATAAACTAGATGTTAAGGATTTTCCCGCGCCTTCTTTGCCTAAAATCAAGATACCCTTATTATCCTGAACATCTATAACTAAATTGCTGTGTATGATCGTTATTCCTAAGTCGGAAATGATGTCTCTTAAACGGTTAGGATTAAGCCGAGGAATGCTTAAAAGAGAATAGATCTTATCGGCATTTATCGACAAGGCATTGACTCCTGCTGCCTGCTTTAATTCTGAGGCCACCTGAGTGATCTGTTCTTCTTTGCTGACTTCTTCAGCCTTCTGACTCATAAGCATCGGCTTGGCTAATGCCGGCATTAGGGTCGGGATATTTACAGGTAATGCGGGTACTTCCTTAATATCTAATGTCGGCGTGGAAGCAGGCAGTTCAATCGGCTCAGTCTTTGCTAAATCCTTCTGCCAAGCGATATTGATAACCTCTTGTTTCATCGCGGGTAAATTGTTAATAATTTTTACCCCTTCTGCCGTGATCTCTACTTCAGCGCTGGCTTTTGGATTGCTTCTCTGTAACAAAACCACATCTTCGATCTTATTGTCACTTGCTTTATTTAATTCCTGTTTAAGCAGATTCTGAAGCTTTTCTGAGGATTCCGCCTGAGGCATCCAGGTATCTGAATCAGATGTAAGAACAACCAATTTTATTTTTTCAACATTATTCTTTGTCAGGACATCAGTAATATCAAAAAGTGCGCGGTATGTGTCTTTTCCGGGGGCTTCGAATTTTTTCTGGAAGATATGGCCTAAGAACAACACTTGCTTGCCGGTTACTTTTTCAATGCCCGTAATGCCTACAGCGCTGCAAGTCTCCACGTCGCTGGTTCTTAGTTTTACTTTTTCAGCGCGGTTAAGTTCGACTATGCCGAATTTTCCTTGTTGGATATTAAGCACCTTTGTATCCGCCTCCGCCACCGGCCGGTTTTCCTTAAAAGATAAATCCTGGAGCTGTCCCAGAGTAACCGGGGTTTTCGGGACAAAAGGCTCGCCGATTTTATTTAAAAACTTCTCCTCGGTATTGGCGATAAGTCCTTTTAAATTGACTATTTCAGGGATTGCGGGATCTGCTTTTTCTACCCCAATTTTTAAATCGTTTAAGATCAAGCGTAATGTTGTATCTAATTGCGGAATAGCTATAGGAGTATCCAGAGTATTACAGATCAAAGGAACCAATTCTTTGGCTACTGCCACGGGCGCCAAATCTTTTTGGTTATTCAGGGTTTTTTGTATATCGGCGGCTGCCTTCCATCTTAAAACATCATCTTTTTCTGTTTCTAAAACCCGGATACCTGCCTGAAGAGCTTCCTGATCCAAGGCCTGCGGTGTAAAAATAGCGCTGACAGGTTGAATAGTCGAAGTTTTTTCAATAGCAGCCGGGTTTACCATTTTATTAAACCAAGTAGTTAATTTTCCGCCGTCGGCTACTTTGGCTACTTCTGGCTGATTAACCGCCACAGGACTTTGGTGGAGCCCGTTGCCGATAAGTCTGGATGCCAGATTCAAGATCTTTGTATTTTCAGCAGGAATAGTGTGGCCGTTATTTTTGATTTCACTTACCAATTCCTTCAAAGCAGGGATCTGAGGTATGGCATAGCCGTTGCCGCTAAAATTATCTTTTATTGCTCCTATAAGATCACCGGCCACTGATTTCGCGCTTTGCCCATTAAGCCCGGTAACCCAATTTAAAAGCGCAGGTTCGGTGTTAGTCTTTAAAAGTTCGGGATTAAGGAGCAAAACTCTATAACCAAAAATATTTAACCTATTTACCAGCTTCTCATCGCCGTTCTGGCTGACCAGGATAATATCCGGAACATGGCCATTGCCGATTAAATTCCCTCCTGCGGCTAAGCGAGGCAAGGTTAACTTTTGAAGCAGTTGCACGGGGATTTTTTCATCTACATAAATCTTCTTAAATATTCCACTGCTTACCAATACCTCTTCCTCCCTAATCCCGGGCGCCCTTGCGATCTCGGAATAAGGGTCTGCCATCTTAGCAACAAGGTTGTAAACCCGGGCTAAATCATTATTGCCGGCTGCAGAATGATCCGCTGCTTTATTCCCTAAAGTGATCGCCTTGATATTCTCTATCGGATTATCTAATAAAGGCCTGAATTGGCGATGGCCATCGGAATATAAATGCCCGTCCAGATAATAATCCCCTAAATTTACTCCCGGCTTAAGAACGTGCGTTCCATCGGCTTTTATATCAAAAATATTCTTGTCCTTAAGATTAAAGGGCTTACTTGCAAAACTAATATCAAAAGAATCGTCCAAAGGCGTAATATCCAAAATAGTGAATTTATTATCCTTTAAACCCACCAACAAAGAAATGTGCGGCCTTTTATCTTCGTTGTTTAATCTTATGGGGATTACTGATTTGAACCCTACGGATTTAATAAGCGGCTCCAGGATCTGGTAATTGGTCGAGCAGCTAGTCTCTCCGGCCTTAAACGCCTCCCTGACAGAAAAGATATCCGGGTTATGGGCAGGCAAAGATCTTCTCACTCCGGCGCCCAACTCATCCAGGATCTTAATTTGTTCTTCAGCCGTGTCTGAGCGAGAAAAATCATTGACGAGTTTGTCCATATCAATATTAACAGCTACCTCTTGCGTAATGGAACGTATGTTATTTTTCCCATATAAGCCGCTAAAGCCATTTAATGAGCGTCTTACTGATTCCGGGATAGCTGCGGGGTTCGCTTCCAGCGGTATGGAAAGATCCCTTGTTGAGTGGCTGGAAACCAGATCAGAAAAAGCGATATTGCCTTCGGCCAGATCAGCGAGCTCTGTTAAGGTAACAGAACCTCTATCTAACTGCCTTGCTCCGCTGCGCGCCATCTTATTTGTATCTTTTAGTTCATTTAGCTTTTGGCGTATAATTTTCCTTACGAGCTCTTCAGGATTTTCTTCTTTGATGGCGTTTTTAATTTCCTTATCACTGATAAGCGGGGAAAGCAAAAATTCAGGAGCTATGGAACTGAATATCTTTTGGCGGACCTGGAATTCCTTTTGAGTAATGCCTTCTTGCAGCTTAGGGACCATTAATAAAGTCAGATCGATAGAATCCGTTCCGGTCAAATGGGAGATCTCATCGATATCGCTTAACGTATTTTGGTTGAATCGGAAATTGTGCCACTTACTGCTGATCCGGTCAATTAGATTACTCTGTTCAGGGACTTTTGCCTGTTGCATATGATTGAGTATCGGCGATATCCGGGTATCAATTACAGTGGTCGGCAGTTTTGCGTCTTCCAGCTTATTTCTTACCAGCCCGAAGAACTCCCCGGGGTTATAAGACCCAAGTAAAGATTTTGTCTCCTCAGTATTAAATCTTACTGCCCCTAATTTTTCTGTTACCCTTGCTATTGTGCTGAGTCTATCTAATTGGCTGACTGCTTTCTTAAAATCAAGAGGCACTAATCTACTCTCTACTAACTGACGAGCCATTTGAAAAGCTCTTCTGTATTCATCTTGTCCGTTATTCCATGAGTGCGGAAACTGGAAAGTATCACCTACCGTATTTATAAATTGGGAGTGTTGAATATGTCCAGCCAATTCTATTATTGCTTGTCCTGTCTGAGTAAGTTGATTATTAGGTAATATGTGCGGGGCTAGCTGTGTTGCAACCCAACCACGCGAACTCTCGGGATATACGATATTAGCTATTCCTACCCCGCTACTCTTTGCTCTTGCATATTCCTGGGCTAAGTGAACCTGAAAATCCCTTAAGGTATTTGATGCTGCTTGATCCATAGCAGCCGTATTTTCGCCTTTCGTTCCCATGATATACCGGGCGTTAACTTCGGTAAGAATATCCCGAGAAATACCATATAAAATATCCTTTCGTCCTTGCTCATCAGCTTTAATGTAATCCTGCCTAAGATTGGAAGGCAATTGAAATGTTGGTACATCCCAAATAAAGTTGCCCGGGGTTCGACGGGCAGCTGACGGCGGAGTTACTCCGACTCTCTGGGCTGCCTGTAACACTCTTGAATAACTATACAAGCCATGCAATATCATGGTCGCATCTTTATTAGGATTCTTCACTCTCCCTGCAATATTGGAACCTTCAATCAAATCCTGCATTGCAACTATGTGACTTGTGAAAGGATTATCATTTCGACTTTTTTCAACTATACTGGAGCTAGTCCTATAATTATTTATGCCATCGTATACATCCTGTCCCCGGTCATAGTTATAATCTACAGAGTAAATTTTTACTTTTTTATCGATTACTGTTTCAATTTTATTATTCTCAAAGTCAGAGAATAAAGTGGTTTGGTGTTTTTGAGCGTCTATCAATATATCAACTGCTTCTCTTACATCCCAACCATTCTTAGCAGATGAGAAGCTATCGTGATCTCCACGTGTTACTTTTTCTGAATTTTTAAAATTATCCTCAAATATGTCCTTAGCAATCCGACTGTTCCTTGATAGTTTATCAGCGGAAGTGCGAATTCCCGCAGAATCTTCCGCTATACCAGCTATACGTGTTTTTTGTACAACTTCATTGTCATAATTTGCGCCTATTTCAACTACTTTTACTCCGTATTTATCAAAGGCAGGAATAAAATCCTTACTCGTAGCGCTAAAGCCCAAAAATCCTCCGGAATCTTTTATGGAATCAACGTAACTCGCCCCATTTTGAGTTTTTTCTGAGACAAGCTTCTCATATACTTCAAAACCCGCTCCATATTTTATAGCTAGAGTTGTAGATAGCATATTGGAGAGAGCGCCTTCTCCTGGGCTAGCAAAACGCGTATTGGCTTGAGGAGCAGGATCCGCTACATGATAATCTATAAATTTTCCATCAAGCCCAAAATCTACTCTATAATGTTGTCCATCGCGCTTAACTAATGCATTGGTTACTGTTTGAATAGCCGTGGTTAAATCATTATCATTAAAATTGTACAGGCCTCTTGCGTCAGCTTGTTCTCTATAATATTGCTTTATTTCATCAATAAGTTTTTGGTCTTTTATTCTATACGCTGCCCCATCGCTAGTTGGATCTTCTACTATGTCTTTATTCAGCAAAGCTTCTACTATCCTTCCTGAGGCGGTTTTGTCGCGCAAAGTGTCGTCTAAAGTCCTCCGCTCAGGAGATCTTATTTTGTTTAGTGCATTTTCTGAGCTTATAGTGATCGAAGCCGGGCTTGAACCATCCGGCCTGATTTCACTTGTAATTTCTAACTTTTTGTTTTCGTTGGCAGCCTGTCGAATGTACCCGTTAATCGGAGTTTCTGCTTCATTAAATAAATCAATAGGTGTTCCATATAAGCGATCAGTAAATTTTCTTACAACAATATCCTTTATAAAAGTATTAGTATCATATAGTTGTCGCGCAGGAGCAACTAATGAATTTTTATCTCCCTGAATTACTATTGCCAGAAAAGGCGCTTCCATAGCTGCGGGGGCTTCATCAGAAATAAGGAATTTCCCTTTTATGAACCCTTTTTCTTGTAGACTATTAAGGGTATGGGTATCTTCAATAAGATTGATCCCTTTTTTATAAGGATACTCTTTAGTTTTTTCTTGGCTTTCACTAGGAACTTTCTCTTGGGTAATATGGTGAACCTCGCTTACCCCGAGATCCCTAAAACGCTCTGACATTTCTCTTGCTAATGGTTCATCTTTAATGTGCAATAAAATTTCTTTATCAGGATTTACTTTTGAATAATAAGCCAGTGCTATTGCGACCTCCGTAGATTTACCCTTAGCACAGCCCACACCCAACTCTTCCTTTTGGTATTTATTGTTCTCAAAAAATCTAGTTGGGTTTTCTACTACTCTCCAACCAAAAGCTAACTGATCCGTATCGTAAACAAAATTCCCGCCTTTTTGAAGTGCTTGGTCTTTAATCCCCATATGGAATCTAGCAAAACCTTCGAAGGGTTGCAGGCTTTCGTCTAAAGGCTTTCCTGCTTCTAGCCTTGAAATTGTCTCTGCTATTTTAATGCCCTGCCCATCATACTCATTTAGTTTGCCTCCACTTTTTACCTTATCCACCAGGCCATCGAAATTTATATTCTTCTCTTTGAAGAGGAGATAATTATCATAGTCTGCTTCAGAAATGCCTTCTTTTATATGTGTCGGGAGATAATCCCAGGTAATTAAACCCCCCATTTCTCTCATTCGTTTAACTTCTGGATCTGGATCATTTGATTCCAGAAGCATTTTAACTTTAACTATGTTCTCAGCGGAAATAATATCATTAGCATTTGCTTGAGGTAATTTATCAAATCCTTTTGGTGTATTAGCGGGCAACTTCCCCAATAATAAATAACCCTCTGTTGTCTTGATATCAGTAGCTTCCCATTGTTTAAAATTTCTTATTTCGTTTCCTTGCGAACTCAAACGATGGTTCCGACTTATTTCTATAATCCCATTTTTTATTGGCTCTATTCCCTCATCGAATTTTGGGGCTTTTTCGCTAGCTAGTTTTTTAGCCTGTTCGATGTACCCATTAATAGGAACCCTGTTCTCGTCAAATAAATAAAGATCGCTAAATGGATCATTATCCACAAGGGTATCAAGGTCAATATTTCCTTTAATACTTTTAGTTTTTAAAGAAGGAGCTTCAATGCGAGGCGCGGTTTCCAACAATTGTCCGCGAATATCTGTTATCCGAGGAGAAAAAATATCTGTTTCTATTTTACCGTCTGCATTTTTTAATGGCTTATTTACGATAAAATCATATTTAGCCAGGGTATCCGAAGAGACCAATTCATAAGTTCTCCCATTTGTATCTATGTAAGAATAACTCTTGCCCATTGATTGCGGCTTATCCAGGCCTTTTTCTTTTGCCGCTTTATAAGCCTGGTAGCTCGGAGAGCTTAGGCCGCGGTCACCTGTCATTCCGGCTTCTTCGGCTTTCCATATGAAAGCCATAGGATCTATATTTTCTATCGGCGTACTGGTGATTTCCCGCTCTTGAATCCTGGAAAACATTTCCTTAACATTTTTATCTACCACTACTGTCTGACCAAATCCCCCATTTTTACCGATTATCTCCTTCTCGGAATTGGCGTCAGGAGTTATCCTGGAGTTTAACAAAGACATGGACGTACCCTCGGGCATTTCTTGTATTTGTTTCTCCGTAAAGCCTAATTCTCGCAGTGCCAGCCCAGTCCTGATTGCATTGACCTCAGCGTAGTTCATCCTGTTAGCAACTTTCATCCTTGTCCAATCATTTATTGGCACTTTGACTCCAGCCACAGAGACTTCTTGATCGGGCGCAGTGTAGATCTCATCAAAAGACATACCTTTTATCTCGGTTAAAAGAGCAATATCACCGAAACCCTTAGTCATTAATTGTGCTTTGGCAATATTTTTTGCCTTAAAAGACGCAGCAGGATCATTTATAATATTTATTTCCGGCAAATCTTCGCCGTAAAGAGATTTCAGGCTTAAATCCTTTGGTACAGTTTTCTCCAAATTATTATAAGCAATATAATCCTTTGCAGAAACCCAGTCTTTTCCGCCATTAGATTTAATAAAATCATTATAATAGCTCATTTTATCTAAAGCATTATTCCTTGTATTAGGCAGCATAAAGAGCAAACCCCAGCTCAAGATCTGGCTGTCAAAATCAGGAATGCGCGCGCCCATATCTTTAAGCTTAGAAAAACCTGTATCCACTCCGGTTACAAACGCCGACATAAAAAGGAAGGAATCCGCGGTGATCAATCCCCGGACGATAGGATTGACGGGAGCCGTAGCTAAAACACTGGTAACTGGCCCGGGTAAATAAGGGCCGGCTATTTTAGTCACCAAGCCGGGATAAGCGCTGGCAGAAACAGCAAGCCCGTCACTATTTATGCGAGCAGCACCCGGCATCTGGTTAAAAACATTGATGATCGGCTTAAGATACCAGCCGCTTTCCGGGGAAGTGACAATACTGTACTTAATGTCCTGCGCGGTTAATGGATTGATAATAACGCCATTAACCACTTTTTGACCGAAGGCATTTTCATATTTGCCGGGCTTTTCGCCCGAAACAGGTTCGACATATTCTTGCATTTTTAACTCTGCCGTTGCGGTCACGCCACCGGAAGAAGTTGTAATCATTTTCTTGTTGGTTTGGGGATCGATGAATATTGTGCTCGTGTCTTTCATGAGCGTGCTTAGCCCGAACAGGCCTTTTGGGGCAGTGGGATCTGAAGACTTTGGCCAGGCCCCCCCCTTGAATCCAGTATTCGCCCAATACATCGAATCCTGCCATACTGCGCTAAACACGGTAAACATCGGCCCGACGGTGATCCAGTCCACAGCTCCAGCCATAGAATCCGCCAGGAGCCTTTCGCTTCCGGTCCTTTTGGCGATACTTAAAATACCTTCCTCTGTTTTTAAAATCCCGGGTTCCAGGGAACCATATTTCTCCCCAATATTTTTAACTACATTGGGAATTCCATTGGGGCCTGCGGCAAAAGCTCCGGCCTCTGCCCATAAAGCGCCGGTTATCCCCCTGGCTACTAATTTACTTTTGGCATTATCATCGTTAAGATTTACTCCAAAATCTTTTACCTCATCCGGCGAATATCCTAATTTAATTAAAGCCGGGCGGGCAAGGCCCATCCCCAGTTCTTTGACAGTAGTTACGCCAAAACCCGTGCTGGTAATTATTGCGTGCCTGGCCAATAAATTTGCCCGGGATTGAATCAAAGTTTTATCCGCCACGTTGACCCGCTCACTGGCCCATTTAAATATCCCCTTCGCTCCAGGGGCCAAAGCAGCATCATCTCCTCTGGCATATTTGGCAATATTGCTGTCGCCGGCAAAAGTCCTGGCCATAAAAGCATATGAAGCCCAATCAACGCCATTGGCAAGATTATCTGCAGATCCCAATTTTTCATTATTAAAAAGTGCGCCGCCAAGCGACCTAACTGCACCAGCAGTGACCGGCCAGGTAATATAAGATATTGCTTTGGAAGGGCTGTATAATTTAGCAAGGCGAGGAAATTTTCCGGCTAAAGCACCGCCGCCTGCGGATGCAGAAATAGTCCCCAAACCGCCCGCTAACGCCCCAAAGCCAAAACCCTGCGCATATCCTGAAACATAAGGACGAACTACTAAATCGTTATACCAATTGAAATCGCTCGTTACTCCATTCCTGGCTAAAGCTGCAGGATTGTCTTTATTTCCGAATTTAGCATTTTCAATATCCAGCGTAAGCGTTCCTATTCCTGGCGCGAGAGTCAAGCCGCTGCTTACAGAATTAAATGCTACTTTACTTAAGGAAAGTGGAGCGGCATTAAGAGAATTGTCAACAGCATATTTCGAAGCTCTAAATTTGATACTGTCCGAGCTAAATTTAGAAGCCGCGGCCATGGTGAATATCATTGCGTCTTGTTCAGGCGAAAGCAATTCGCCGTGAAGAAGGTACGAGCCGGCATTAGCAGCCGCCACATGAAAAGTCCCGGATGCGCCGGAACGAAGAAGCGTGTTTGCAGCGGCATTTGCAGTAACGCTGCGAGAAATAATAGTAGGATTAAGCGCGGGATTAGAATACCAATTTATGACTTTACTGGCTGTGGGAAATTTGGATGATAGCGAGGATACAGTGTTAGTTTGGGACAAGAAGTTTGATGTCGGGCCAAGCCCTAAAAGGGTAAAGCCTCCGACTGCTCCAGAAGCGCCGGCTTCTATATTCTCATCAAGGCTCAAAAATTTGTTGTTAACGGCGTAGCTGGCCAGATTGGAAATCCCGATATTTACGCCTGCGCCGGTTAGCATTGTCCCGCCGTATAAACCGGCAGTGCCCCAACCAGTTGTACCTGCAACAGTGATCGCCGCACCGGAAGCAGTGGTTGCCCCGGTAAAAGCCGCGGCTCCGTATCCTGCAGATACACAAACCAGCACCAATTTCCCAACAGCCAAAGGATCCTGCTTGGTGACTCTTTCTGTGAACGAAAGCGCAGTGGTCGGAGCCTGAAGATCCCTGCCTATTCCTAACTTTGTCCAGACGCTTAAAATCCCGCCACCTGGCAGGCCGCCTCCGGAAATTCTGTCCATCTTTTGTCCCCATTCTACAGCTTGCGCACTTCCGGCTTGAATACCGGTCAGATAGGTTATTGCATTATTGGTACCATAGCCGGTACCCAGGCCGGTGCCGATTGCCCAGAGCCCAATTCCCGGTAAACCGAACTGGTTGGTATAATGAGTGCATTCCGGGCCCGCAAATGAACTTATAGGTTTAACCACAAGATTGTCAGCAGTTTTTGCTAAGTCACTTAAGCCCCTGTTAACATCATCAAATATGCCGCTTCCGCCTTTGATCTTTATGGCTTCTTTTGTGTTGACCTGGGTTAAACTTAATTTGCTGGATCCGGTTTTTTCCTTTTCCGCCAGGATATATCCGCTCAATTTTTCCTGGACCATTTCTTTGGCGATGAATTCTTCTTTGTCTTTTTCCAGGTAATAGATCTTCTCCGGGGTGATCCGGGTCACTAAAATGAAATGTTCGGAATTAAGATGGGCTATAAACGGGGTCAGGCTGTTCAGGGATTCATTAGTCAATTCCTGGGGCTTGACCTTGAAAGCTTCCAGTTCAAATCCGAATCCTCCGGCTGCTTTCTGAATGGCGTAAAGGCTGGTCCGCAGCTGGCCTTTGTAGTCTTTGATGTTGCCGCTTAAAACATCCACCAGCACCACCTGCAAGGTCAGCTCATACTGGCTGGCTGTTTTCTGGTGGTATTTTAGAAAGCTGTTTAAGGCGTATACACCGCAGTAGTTGTTGACCTGAGTATCTGGATTTTTTAACCACTCGTAGATCTTTTTGACTTCCCGGTCAGTGACGATCTTTTTATCTTCGGGTTTTTCAACCCCATCGATGACCAGGTTTTCGGAGATCTTGATTTTCTGTAAGGGTTTGTTGGCGAGGAAATCCAAAGAGCGTTTTATGTTCTCAGCTACGAAGTTGGAAACGTATCCTTCCTGTCCGGCTCCCACCATTTGTTTCGGAGCCCAGAGAATGGTCGGGTCATAGCTCATTGCCCAGGAAGCCTGCTCAGGCAAAAAAACCAAGACGACCAGCGCAGCAACCACTCTGATCCATCTTGGGTATTTTGACTTGATCACGACTTTAGTCTGGGTGTCCATATGTTTTATTATTATATTATTAATAATAAATAAAAAAACACTTTGGATAAACTTTTTAAATCTAATTTTTAAGACAGGAAAAAAAATACTAGTCAACCGTTTCGGCAGCCTAGTAGCGTCGAGAGATCCGTGGCTTTGCTATCCCAGAAAAATTCTTTTAAGGGGTAACCTTTTCGTTCGGCATACTAAATATAACATATATATAAGTACTTGTCAATATGAAGTTTTAATCTTAATGAAAACCCTTTCAAGGGCCTAAAAAAAGGGGACGTTTCTCATTTTTTAGCAGGATAAACAGTGTTCAAAAACGCGAACAAAAGCTCCAAGAAGCGCTTGATAAATCTCCTCTAAAAGGTTCCGCCTTATTCAATCCCTACCCAGATCATTTTTAAAATTCAGCTTGTTTTAATCTTAAAAATTACTATTCTGGCAAGATATTTCCTCCTCCAACCATAAGCAGGAATGAGACCAAGATAAGAATTGGACATTTATGAGACAATATATTATTGTCCAATTTATAAAACAATGTCCAAATCTATAAAATTGGAGGGATTAAGGCTTCATCATTCCGCCTAATGCTCCGCCCTGGGTAAACTGGATCAAAATAGGGCCGGCAACAATGATCAGAACCACGGGGAGAATAAAGCAAAGCAGGGGAAATAAGAGCTTGATAGGAGCTTTTAAAGCCATCTCCTCGCCTCTTTGAAAACGAACATCGCGCAGTTCTTCAGCATGCATTTTAAGCGCAGCGGTAATAGGGGTGCCCATCCGGTCAGCTTGCAGCAGGGTGCGAACAAAAGAATTGACTTCTTGACTCTTAACCCGCGCAGACAGGTTTTTCAGCGCCTCCCTGCGGGAAAGCCCCATCTGGATTTCCCGGACTAAAACCCGCAATTCCTCAACCAATACGCACGCCCTGAACTCATGGATCACATGGTTGACAGCCACCATAAAATCCAGCCCCGCGCCAACACAGATATTCAAAAGGTCAATCACATAAGGCAGGTCCTTTAAAATCTCTTTTTTTCTGCTTTTTATCTTTCCGTTGATCCACATATCCGGCAGAATATACCCTAAAAGAAAAGCCAGAATTAAAAACGGCGGCTGTGGTTTAAAAAGGATATAAACCCCTAAAGGCAAAGCAATCGTAATAATAAACTTCAATGCGATAAACTGGCTCGTATTTACCGGCCTGCCGGCGGCATATAGTTTCTTCCTGACTTTATCCGCCAATTTTGATTTATCGACCAGACGATCGGTGAATTTCGCGGTAAAATCCAAAACATCTTTAGAATTGAATTTCTTAGCCTCCTCCAGCCCTTTCATTTCCCGAGGCAAAGAAACTTCCTCCAGCACGCTTTTGCTGGTAAACAAGAAAAAAGCCATGCTGATGCTCAAGAAAAATAATGCTATGGCTAAAACCAAGATCATATTACACCTCGACCTTACTTAATTTGCGGATCAAAATTACGCCGATTATTTCCGAACACGCTGCCCAGATCAGAAGTTTTCTGCCGACAGGGCTGTTAAGCATTATATCAAAGCTTTGCGGGTTAATTTTCTTGACAAACAAAGCGAAAGCGATAGGCAAAATGCCCATAATTAACCCCTGGAGCCTGCCCTGTATGGTTAAAGCCCTGACTTTTCTTTCCAGCTTGATCTTATCTCTTATGGTGACAACCAACTGGGCAAAAATATCGGTTAAATTACCCCCGGTCTCGCGGGCAACGGAAACCGCTGAAGTAATCAGCCCTAAGTCGTCTAAAGGCATTCTTATCCTCAAATGATCCAGGCATTCATCCAAAGGGACTCCCATCTTATTCTCCCGGATCACCAATGAAAACTCTTCGCCTATGGGAGGAGGCATTTCCTCGACCAGGATTTCAAAAGTCTGGTTTAAGCTCATCCCGGCTTTTAAAGCGCTGGAAAGGATCATTAACGCGTCTACCAGCTGCGCCTGGAATTTAAGCCTGCGCATTAAAGCCATATTTTTCATTATTAAGACCGGAATAATGAACCCGACAATCAGGCCCGCGCCAATACCGATAAGAGGGAATTTGCGCAGCATAAGAAATCCTAACAAGGCTAAAGCCCCCGGAGCTATTGTGAATAAAGGCATCATCTTTGCGCCCTGGGAAGCCACAAACAAACGGTCAAGCTTGGACGCAGTTTTATCGACTCTTCCCTGTTGCAGCTTGGAATACTTAAGCATTCCAACCGGTATGCCCGCATATGCCAGGTAGGCGATCGAGCCCAAAAATAGAACTACAATTAAAATTAGCATATGACCTCTGAGTAAATTATTCCCTCTGGCCGATATTTATTTAGGGGATTTTTTTGTTTGTTTTCATGCCGGGGCGGAAGGACAAACGGATTTCTCATTATTGTTTTTTATTTAGTGGAAAGGGGATCGTACTGCCTGCCGTAGCCGAACGTATCCGCTGACTGTTTCCACTTTCCGCAAACAGCCCTTTTCAAGTAAACCGACATACCAATAAGAGCGACAGCCACAGCCGCGATAACCAGCGCGTACTCGACTATTGCAGATCCTTTTAAAAGCCTACGCTTTATTTTACTCGGTTTCATTGAAAACGTCCATTGGTTTTTTTCCGGTTGCCGCATTAAAAAAATCAACCGGCGGAACCATATCTTTTGGCGCGGCAGCTGAAGTCATGCTCCGGCTATTTTCGTAAGCAATATGCCTCTTAACTATTGTTCCCCCCATCCAAGTAAACATCTTAGTGGCCAGAACTACAAATAACACCAACATCACGAATGCTACCGCGAATTCTATGCTGACCTGGGCTTTTACTTTGGGGTTGTCCATGTTGGCACATTTTTATTTTCAAAAACAATTGTTGGGCCGTCATCCGTATAGCTGGTACCCGTATTTCTTATCATTATAACATGATTAATGGTTTCATCGTCATATAATGTCTCCTGGCTCTGATACTGCGTGGGGGTTTCGGTTAAAGTTAGGTTGCGATGCTTACGGATGACCTTGTTCTCTACTTGCATTTTCCCCAGGGTCGCATTTATTTGCCCCGCAGCGTCATCTAAGAACCCAATATTGGTAGGAACGCTTCCCACATTGCCTGCCACGTTAAAAACCGGCCTAAACCTATCGTCAGGTACGAGCGTCCCTGTAAATTTCACTTCGTCTAAAATGGTTTTCGCGCAATAAATATTTTCACAATCTCCCGTGTTATTCATTAAGATCATCACTTCCTTGGGGGCGCCTTCTTCCGGCTGATATACCCTTGAATCTCTCCCGCCGAGCATCACTTCAGGTTCCCCTTTAAGAATCAAATCATTACTCGACACTATACTGCCAGTTTGGTTATCTAAAGCTGCCGTAGTGTAAGTCCTGGTAATATTTCGGGTTACCGGGATAAAATCGGGGAAGTAGCCAAACGCAAAATCATTTCCGGGATTAAAAGTATAATTTACTGTAGGCGTCAGTTCAGGAGTGGAAAACAAAGCCTGAGTATTATTGCTCCAGAACACATTGTTGGATTCTCTGATAGTAGTTCTTTCTCCCAAGGCGAACCTATCCGAAGGCGCAGGAATATGCAAATCTTTGATCAATACTATGTCCTGTGTTTTAGCTAGCTCCGATTCGCCGGCCATTTTCAGCGCCCGGCGAAAAGCCTCCATTTTTGCCTCCTGCTTATAATTATACCGCAAGCCGTAATCAAGTAAAACAGCTAAAAGCGTAAGCAGCAAAGAACCAAAAATCGCCGCCTCTACAAGGCTTTGCCCTTTATGATTTATCCTGTTTTCATTAATCCGGTTAAGCTTTACCATGGGTTTAATTGCTCGTTACCTGATTTTGCCACATTTTCATCTACAGTGACATGTGAATCTACGGCATACCAGTTCTCCGTTAGATTTAAAACCCGGGGGGTCGTATTTACAGTACTTCTAGCAATAACCTGGGTGGTAAGTGTTGATATTCTCATGCCTTGTGGATCATAAGGTTCAGCGATTTGATCCGCGGCTTGTTTAACCCGGCCCTGAACCGACCTTTTTATATAGTGCTGCATGCCAATAAAAGCCGCAGCCACAATAGCCACTAAAAACGCGTATTCCAGCAGAGATTGTCCTTTTAATCTGTATTTTCTCATTTTTTCTCACCTTTTGGCCAGAATTACTACTACGGCGTTCCATAATTTGAATCAGTCTGCGATATAACATTACCGCCTAAGTTAAGTGGCGCGCTAGGGTCGTATTTACTAATCGTAGTATAGACCGTGTTTGGTCCGCCATTATTCGGAGTAACTGTTGCTCCGGGAAATTGTTGTGGCATTTTAATATCATTCTGAGGAATTTCAACCCTCTTGGGGGTAAACGGCTTACCTCCAGGGACGGATGAAGCGGGAGGAACTGAACTCACGGGAGGAACGTAATTTCCGGTTTGCATTTTAAATGCAGTCACAGCTCTGCCCATGGCATCACTATGTCCTCTTCCTAGACCGAAATCAGTGGTGCCAGGCGCTATAGGTGCTGTCGGGTTTTTGTAGCTGGTCTGGACGATATTCCTAACTTGTTCGCTAGATAAATACGTTACGCTCCCGTCTTTATTGATGAATTTCGCCTGCATACCACCAGCATTTGGAAGCGTCTCCCATGTTCCCCCTGCATTAGTTACAGCCCGCATCTCCCCAGAGCTCGGCATTCCGTCTGCGCCGCTTGGGACGTTCCCGGCACTTGGGACGTTCCCGGCAAAAGTCGGACTGGAATCAGAACCTTGTGCAAACAGGCTTCCATAATCCATGGAGTCTTTCAACTCGTTAGTTACCGTATAATTACTATGAGATGTTAGCACATCCCTGTTAATCACAAATCCTTTTTCGCCTCGAGCGCGTTCAGTAGTAACAATTTCCTGGTTTTGGACCGACGTTGTCGGCTCAAGCTGTGTAGAACCCGGCTGCCCGGCTACCATCTTGTCGCTCATCCCCACTATTTGCCCATCTACGCCATACCAATCTTGCGCCGGCGAAGACAGATCATCGCTAGTTGACTTTATAACTCCCTGTATCCCTCTTTTAAAATAAACATTCATCGCAGAAAGCGCTAAAGCGATGCAGCCAATAAGCAGGGTGTATTCCAGGAAATTCTGGCCTTTTTTATTCATTATTATTAAAATTTAAAATCCTGCCCTGGCATAAATACCAGGGCAGTAGAGATTTCTAAAAATTAATCCGCAGTAATGACCGCTATTCCGGATCTCCGGACACATAACTGTTTCCTTGTGCGGTATCATTAGAAACATAATCACTTATCCGCTGGCCTCTATTACGGATATCCTGAGTAGCAGTCATCTTATTCTCGATCGTATAATCGCTGCTCTGATAATATGGCTCATATTGACTAGAATTCGCGCTCCTGGCTGTAGCGCGGACAACGTCGGCATAGCGGCCGGAAACCCCTCGCTTGACATAAGTCACCATGGCGAAAATCGCCACGACAACAGCGAAAACACAAATGCTGTATTCAAGCGTGCTCTGGGCTTTCCGGCTCCTTGCCGATGATCTTTTGTTACTGGCCATACACATTTTGGTTAGGATTCCATGCCGCCACGGTGTCAGCACCTATTTTATTGTTTGTTGCGTCCGCCGTGTGAGCTGTCGTAGTTACACCCCCAAGTTGATCTGCTGACTGCGCTTGAGTTGATGTAATCTGGAAATTGGCGGTATAGAAACCAGGATCAAACTGTTCTCCCATGTTATCAGAAGCGGCCTTTAATTTTCCTTCCCACCCGCGTTTGATATAAAACTGCATCGCTAAAAGCCCAGCAACAATAATTGCCACAACTATAGCGTATTCCAGTGTACTTTGCCCTTTTCGGTTTAACATTTTTCTCTCCTCCTGTTTAAATACTTCTTATTAGTCTTGCCCAGCTGGGCTGTTGACAATAGAGTTAGAACCCGCTAATATTCTGCTCTGCTCATTATTAACGTTATTAGTAGTGTCTCCATTATTTGCTATGACCTGGTTAATAGCAGTGTTGCTATCGGATCTGGTATGTGATTCCGCGTAATACGGCTCATACTGATCGCCGGATAAAACCAACGGTGCCCCTCCCACGTCCCCAACTACTCCAACATGGTCAACGGCATTTTTCACCCTTCCCTGAAGCCCTCTTTTAACGTAAGTCTGCATAGCTATAGCCGCGCCTACAACTAAAGCGATAAGTATAGAATACTCTAAGACATTCTGGCCTTTTCGATTAAGCATCTTTTCCCTCCTGTTAATTTTTGTGTATCGTTAAATTACTTTACGGTGCTACCGTTCCTGGCAATCTCGCAGTAGCGTTTATAACAGAATTAGACGCATCGGTTGTTCCTTGTGTCACAGCCGGCCTCAAAAATTGTGCCGCTCCAAAGGCAATCGCTGCCACGACTACCGTCAGGACGATCACGTATTCCAAAACACTCTGCCCCCTTTTATTACGCATCTTTGACCTCCCTTTCTTGTGTTTAGTTTAGGATAAATTACGGCCCCGAATTTATCCTGTCTTGAATCAACCTTATATTAGCGTTGACCGCCCGCTGGCCATAGGTCGACATAGCCGCGAAAGCCATGGCTACGACCGCGATCAACAGCGCATATTCAATTACACTCTGAGCTTTTTTCATAGCTATCACCATATCTTTTAATTAGCCCATTCTCCAAGAGGATCGGCATATTCTGTTCCAGCTCCAGGATCAATATAAGGCTTTACTACTGCAGGGGGTAGCTGATAATATGGGGTAACTGTTGATCCCGGGTATTGTGGCCACAACTGGATGTTGTCCCAAGGAGTTTTATAATCGGCTGGGATATCTATGGAAGGAGCAGGCCCTCCCTCGGAACCAACTATGGAAGGAGCAGGCCCTCCCCCGGTACCAGCTACGGTACCAGCTATGCTCGGATTTTCATTCAACTCTCTCACTATTGAATCCGAAGCGCTATTCAATCCCGCTTGTATTCGGCCCCTCATATAGCCTGATGCCGCTATAATCGCTCCAACGATCACTGTAAGGGTGATCACATATTCCAGGATACTCTGAGCTTTTTTCATCTGACTCCCCCGCTTTCCTTATTACTAGTTCTTGCTGACTTAAACTCAAAACGATTACGGCCACAATTCATCAATTTTAGCCCGTTGAGCCGGTGATAAGTAACCTGTGCCACTTTGTTCCATTATTGTAGAACCTGTACCCCAACCACCCACAGAAATTATTCCCACAGACCTCAACTCTCTTATTTGTATTGGAGTCACGGTAGGAAGATAATTAGGGAGCCATATCGTAACATCCCCCTGGAGGCTCACAATGTCGGTCACAGGTAAAGTGCCCCTAGAAACAGGTGTAGTTGGGCCGGGAGGAATCACCGGAGGTACCACGGGAGGCACCACGGGAGGCACCACAGGAGGCACCACGGGAGGCACGTTTATACTCGGATTTCCACTCAACGAGTTCGCTATTGAATCTGCAGCGGTATTCATTCCCGTTTGCATTCGGCCCCTCATATAGCCTGATGCCGCTATAATCGCCCCAATGATCACTGTAACGGTGATTACATATTCCAGTGTGCTCTGAGCTCTTTTTCTTTTAATCATTTAGAACCCCTTATTTAGTTATATTTTGGATTGCCTGGTTAAAAACCCCGTCAGTACCATTAAGAGCATTATAAACCTGAATATAATTCTGTTTTCTCATAAAGACTAAGGCAATTGACACTACTATGATCGAGAGAATAAAATATTCAAATACTGACTGCCCTCTCTTATTATTAGCTCTGTTTCCCATCATAGCCTCTTTTAACAAAAAAACTGGTTACCATTGTGGTAGCCAGTTTCTCGCATAAAGAAATATAACGATTTTTGGTCCGTGGCTACCTTCCCCAAAATCGAAATTTACTATAGATATGCCTTTTAGTCATAAGAAATATAGCATACCATTTAGGCTTTGTCAATCCGCAAAGGCCCCTAAAAAGAAACCGTTTTCTTATTCTAAAGCCCAAGCTATTGCGGGAAATACGACTTTCGGGATCTATCTGCCGGCCGGAAAAGGCCAAATCTGGAAGAAAAAAAATGGGTACACACATCTACCCGACGGGAAAAAGTATAACTTGTACAAAACTCACATAAGCAAAATTTGTCAATAAGCCTTTACTAATATCCTGTTAACACTTCCTCAAACCTGAATAGTTTGCCTTCGGGAGAAAAAATTCTTTCCTTATTAAGTTTGCTTATTGCGGATTTAAAATCCTCCTGCCAGACAATATCGTAAATAGCTTTAAAATTTTCAGGATAAAGAAACCCTACTGTGATAACTGTGTCTTTCCTTTCAATTCTGGCCAGAAGAGAATAAAAACGCTCACACATTGCCGGAAAATCGAGAAATTTGTACACTGAAGGAAAAAATAATTCCTGTGCCTGGCTATTGAGCTTCAAAAGGCATCTTTTGTATAAGTCATTTACTTCATTTATGTTATGTTCAATTCCCAGGCTAATAAAATCAGCGCTTAACTGATTTAAAGGTATTTTAGTTAACTGCTCATAATAAAAAGCTAAATACTCTCCGGCTGATTCTTTTCCCAAAAACTTCCACATGTCGGCCTCATTCTTAATAATTTGGCTATAAATCCGCGATTGGATCAAAAGTCGGATAATATCCGGGGACAAATAAGCCATATAAGGTAGGATTTTTTGGGCCAGAAAATCAGTTAAACCGGATTTATAGTCAACCATTAACAAAAATATTGCCCCGCCATTTTCTATATCTACGTTTTCCTCAGTAATTGCCTTAATTTCAATTGTTTGGGGATTAGCTAAGGCTGGGGAAGGCTTGATTTCAACCTCCACCGGATTTTGTTGGACTACAGGCGGTATTGGAGGAACTGGGGCAGTAACTGCTTCTACTGGCAAGGGCTGAAGAGCTATTTTTTCCCTTATCCTGGGCCTTCCGGCTTTACTGCTAAGATTGTTTTCCTTTATAATAGTGTTTATAGTCGATTTTGATAAATCAACCCCAAAACGCTCTTTTATTAAAGAAACCATGCTGCGACAGGAAAATTTTGGCTCTAACTTCTTTTTTTCCAGAATAAGTTGCTCTATTTCGCCTTTTAATTTGTAAGGTTTGGACATTTTAAGCTTTTGGACATTTATTTATCATTTTGGACATTATTAACAGCTTAAATATACCACAATTTCAGTAATTTATCAATAAGTAAAAATTTAAAGCCTTTTATTCCTGGATTTTAATTTCGTCTTTGAGTTGAGTTTTGCTGGCTTGGATAGTCCCGGCGGGCAATTCAATGGTGCTAATAGCGTTAAAATACACCCGGCTTATCCGAAATGGCTTGAACTTGGGGATTAGCGCGATTACCTCTTGAGCGCGGTTGAGGAATATCGCATCAAAGGTAAAACGCATGAAAAAAGAATGGATGGAATTAGAAGGGGATAAAACCAGGGCTTCGCCCTGATCTAAGCCGGAACAATTCAAGAGCCCAACCAATCTAGACAAAAATGAATCGGCGCTCCTGGCTTTATCAGCAAGAATTATGTTGCGGGTTTGATTAATTATCTTCATTGTTTCGGCTTAAAGATATCTTCGGAAAGCGGGATACCGCGTTTTACAATTTCATCAAAAAATGTGGGGATATTCCCGGAAGGGCCGAACTGGCCCTCAACTTTGCCCTGAGCGTTTAATCCGGTTTGCTTAAAACTGAATAAATCCTGTATCCCAATATGCATTTCGTCAGTCATGCCGGTCAATTCGCTTATCTGGGTGACTTTCCTGGAACCATCGGAAAGCCGGGCAGTATGCACGATCAGGTCAATGGCGGAAGCGATCATTTCGCGGATAGCGCGTAAAGGTATTTCTATCCCGCCCATCAGGATCAAAGAATCGAGCCTGGACAAAACATCCTGGGTGGAATTAGCGTGAAGTGTAGTCATTGAGCCGTCATGGCCGGTATTCATGGCCTGAAGCATATCTAATGCTTCCAATCCGCGGCACTCTCCGATGATAATCCGGTCCGGCCTCATACGCATAGAGTTGCGGAACAAATCGCGCATGGTTATAGCCCCCCTGCCCTCTATATTAGGCGGCCGGGACTCTAACCTTACCCAGTGCTGATGATGCAGTTTTAGTTCCGCGGCGTCTTCGATAGTAAGGATCCGTTCACCGTCGGGGATAAATTCAGAAAGAATGTTTAATACCGTGGTTTTTCCGGAGCCTGTCCCCCCGGAAACGATTATATTCTTGCGGGATAAAACGCAAATCTTTAAAAATTCCCCCATCACATAATCAAGAGTTCCGATGCGGACAAGGTCATCCACATTAAGCCGTTCCGAGCCGAATTTACGGATAGTTAAAGTCGGGCCGGTTAGCGATAATGGGGGGATTATGGCGTTGACGCGGGAACCGTCAACTAATCTTCCGTCAACCATAGGCACAGATTCGTCTATCCTTCGGCCTAACGGAGCAATGATCCGTTCGATTATCTGGCGGACTTGCGCGTTGGTGACAAATTTCTTGGTAGTCAGCTGCAGTTTGCCGTTTTTCTCTATGTATATCTGGTCCTTATTATTGACCAGAATGTCGGTTATCAGGGGATCGGCAACCAAGTCCTCAAGCGGCCCAAGGCCTACTGCCTCATCGATCATTTCCTTTATGAACTGCTGCCGTTCAGTAAATGACGGGACAAAACTTTCTGTTTCTTCGGCCAGGGAATTAGAAATAGATTTCTTGACTTTTTCCTTGAGCTCCCGCAATTTCTTAGGGTCTCCCAGCACTACCTCCAGACGGTGCAAGTCAAGGTCCTGAATGATTTGCACATGGATGCGTTGCTTCAGCTGGTTAAGCTTGTCTTCCTTAGTTAATGGCTTAAGGCCGGTGTTTTCCTGGGAAGAAAGACTTAGCCCCCCGGTATTTTCGCTTTCCGGGGGTAATTCAATATTCTCAGCGGCAAACGTTTCACCAACAGCTCCTTCCAACTCCCGGTGAACGGTAAAAATTTCCGTAGAAACAAGCAGGTCTTCCGCCAGTTTATCGATAGCCAATGAAGCCTTGGAGCGGGGATTATCCAATACCAGCGGATTTCTCCGGTTTAAGGCCAGGCATACAGCTTTGCCGTCGGAAGGGATACACGCGATTATCTCGCTGGGAAGGGCGGACTTGACTTCCGATAAAGATACCCCTCCCTGGCTCTCTGAGCGGTTTAAGGCCGCCTTGATCATTCGCAAGGGAAAAGCAAAAGACTGCAGGATATCTATGGCTTCTTTTACTTTCCCGACTGAAAGGACATCAGGATTAACGATAAACAAAATCAAATTGGCTTTTCCCAAAACAGTGAGCAGAATTTTGGTAAAAACGCTGCCGCAGTCAATTACAATATAGTCATAAATTTTATCCAGCTGATCGAGAAGCGATAAAATAAATTTCTCATCTATTGCTCCGCGCTGGCGGATATTCAGGGTAACCGGAAGAAAATCCAGCCCGCTGAAATTATGGCGAAGAATAAACTCCTGTACTTGAGTTAAATTGAACTGGCTGGTGGCGTTCCACTCGGGGATGAGCTCAGCCAAGCTGCGGGTGGGTTTGATATCCAGCAGCTTAGAGATGTCTCCGGGCGACTGCAGGTCTAAGTCGACAAGAAGCACTTTGCCGTTGCCTATTTTACGAACTAGGCTGGTAGCGAGATTAGTAGCCAAAAAGGTTCTTCCTGCCCCCCCTTTAGGGCTAAAAATGGCTATTGTCTTGGCCATATTATCTTTTTTCTTTTAAATTATATACGACCGGGATTTGCACCCAGAGTTCCTGCTCACTTATGCCACGCGGGAAAGCCGGATAAGGAGAGATCTGCCTGGCTAAGCGCAAAGCATTCTCATCAAGCACGCTCAGCTTCGAGGATGCGCTGACATTAGACTCCATCAGATCTCCGCTTTTAGCTAAATGCAAATTTAAAACAACTGTCCCTTCCAAACCAGCTTGTTTGGCTGACCAGGGATAAAGAATATTATTTTTTAAAAAAGAGGCTACATCCTCGGCGTATTTATTAACGGCTGCTTCCAGGGCATCCTGCTGTTCTATCGATCCTAAAATCTTTTGCCCGGGTTGTGACAGATCCGCTGCTTGGGCTTTATTTTGATCTTTTTTAGCCGCTTTTTCTTCCACCAGCGAAGGAGTTATCAAGATAACTAACTCCGTGTCTGATCTTGTTTCGTCTCCTCCGCCGAGCGTTGTCGTCCGGCTGCGGAAAAATAATCCTAAAATAGGCACTTCTCCCAGCCAGGGGAATTTCCGCAGTTCCTCTTCGGTCTTCTGCTTGATCAAACCGCTGATCGCCAAAGTCTGGCCGTTGTTAAGATAAAGCTGGGTAGAGGTTGACCGCTTGATCAAAGGATAAGCTCTGGCTGTTGGTTCATCGGCCCTGCCTAATATTTCCGCAACTCCGATATCACTGACTTCCACATTAAGCCCAAGCTTTATTTTCCCGTCGGCATTCAAAGCCGGAGCCATCTTTAATTTGATCCCGTACTCCTTATACTCTACGCTATTAGAAGACCCTCCGGTGCCTGAAGTTTGAGTGGTCATGTTCGGCTTTTCTCCGCCGACCAAAAGTTCTGCTTCTTTGCCGCTCTGGCAAGCCAGTTTAGGCCGGGAAAGGATCCTGGCTTTTCCCTCCCTAACCATCAAATTCAAATTCGCTTTCAGGGGGTCCAGATGAGTCCACTCGGTTACCCGGGACATGGAATTCGGAACATCCGCGAGCCTGCCGATAGCCGCAAAGCGAGGAGCCTCAGTAAGCTCCAGTTGCCCGCCGCTTCCAAACCAGTCCATCCCCAGATCCTTGATAGAACCCTTGTCCACCTCTATGATCTCGACATCCAATTGAATAATCGCCTTTTCCTCTTCTACCTGGATCAGATTAGTGGTTTTGGGAAAAAGAACACCCAGCGCGGTTTTGATCCGCTCCAGATCTTCCGCGGTTTTCACGCTGCCCAGCAGCAAAACCTTGCCTTCGCTGTCAGAAGGCTGAGTAGTCACATTCGGCAGGTTCAATTCTTTGATCAGATCTTTAATCCGGGAGTTGCTATACCCCATAGCCTCGGCAAGGACCTTTAAGCTGACATGGTGTTCCCCGCGGCCATCCCACCAGATCAGATTCGTCGAACCTGCACCATTACCGACGATCATGATCTCTTTAGTGCTGACCGAAAGGATATCCGCGATCTCAGGCTTGCCGATAACTACTCGGCTGGGAGTATTTACGCTGATCGCCTTTATCTCCCCTTTATACAAAGTTTCTTCTGAGGAAGAAATTTCCATTTTTTTGGTTTCCTGAGAAAAACCAAACTCCCTGCCTGGCAATAAAAACAAAGCCGGAATTATTAAAAACAGCCATGTTTTTCTCATTTTTTCTTCCCTTCAAATAGAGGAATCACTTCTTTTTGCAGTCCCCGGTAAATTTCTACGGTAACCGGCAGTTTGCCCTGCTCCCTGGCCTTGGGATATAAATATTCAAATAAATTATCCCAATTAACCGGGTCAATCTCAGTCTGGGCCACGTCAGCATTAGAGCGCATGATCAGCCTGATTTTGCCCTGCTCCTGAATAAAAGAAGCCAAGGCGGATTCTTGAGGGTTAAGCGACAGAGTAACTGTATTTGACGTGGCCATTCCCGCGGTTTTCTGTTTAGACTGAGGCTGAGATTCTTGCTTTCCCCCCATATCTGAACCGATCGCCAGAACCTGGACATGCTGGAAAAGAGGCAAAGTAACTACTTTTTTTTCGGTTTTACTATCTTTGCCGGCTGGTTCTTTATTCACAATCGTATAAAGAGCAGACCCCGGAGGAGGGCTGATTATGGCTAAAGCGTCCACATAATCTCCCTGTTGAAGCAATCCCGTAAGGCCGGCGAAATTATCAACCACTATAGAAACAGCTCTTTTCCCGCTGGGGGTAATTTCCGACATGATCTTGGGTTTTTCCGGCGGAGCCCCGAGCTTATTCCTGAGGATCTGCTCTCCTTCCAGGATCTGCGACTGAACAAGCACTCCCACGATGTTAATAGTCGAGGCTATCGCCCCGGGCTGGATATAATCTTCCGGGAATTCCTTGACGGTAACATCTTCGGAAACGATCTGCGCTCCGGCGGAAATGCTGCGCGCTGCCACCAAAACTGAAACCTTCTTTACTTGCCTGGCCGCCTTTTCAGCTTCCTCGCGCTGCTTGACCGCTTCTATCTCTTTTTGTAATTTCGTCTCTTTGTCCGCGATATACACCCGGGCTAACAAAGCTGCCAGAAGCCCGCAGGCAAGCGCAACCACGATCAACAACTTTTTCTTAAATTCCGGATTAGGCTGGAACATGGGCTATTTCACCTTTTCTTTATAAACCGAAACCTTGGTTTTTTTGGATAAAGTACCGTTAAGTTCCTGGATTTTCTGTCGTTGTTTTAGCGCTACAAAAGTATTCTTGACCTGGTCCCAGACATCATTTAAAGAAGGCGCTTTTCCTCCACGGACACCATCAATTTTAATGATGTAATAGCCTTTCTTGTCCTTGAATACCGAGCTGATCTGCCCGCTTTCTAAAGAAGCTGAGAATGCCACTTCGTCAAATTTTTTAAAATCCTCTCCCCGCTGGCCCTTGGCAATAAAGCCCAAGTCCCCGCCCTTAGCAGCGCTTTCCGCCTTAGAGCGCTCCTGAGCCAAAACCGCGAAATCACCGCCCTTAAGCAATTCTATAAGCGCCTCTTTAGCCTCGGCTTCGGTAACTACCTGAATTTCGCGGACCCTTCTTTCCTCGGCGGGGCTAAATTGGTCTTTATAGCTCTCATAGAAAGCTTCTATTTCTTTAGCCGGAGGATTAGCATCCCCGGTTTCTTTCGTTAAAAATTGACTGGCCACAAGCATTATTTCCATATTTGCCAGCTGCTCTTTGATCTTAGGATCCTTATCAATACCGCGAGTTTTAGCTTCAATGTAAAAAAGGTATATGGGGATCACTTCTTCTTTAAGGAAAGCGATCTTTTCTTCAGGAGTTAATTTTGGGAGTGCGGCGTCTTTATTAAAACGGGCGTTCATTTCTTCGATTTTCTGATCCAGTTGTTCCAGAGTAATATACATGCTCCCTACTTGGGCGATAATTACCCCTGATGGTTTGGCGGGCGGGGTTAAAACCATATTGATTTTCTCACAACCGCTTAGAACAAAGGCAAGAAAAATCAGAAAAAAGAAAGGCAGGTTTTTCATTTCTTCTCCTTAATTTTTGTTATGCCGGGCAAACAAAGACACGGCTACTTATTATCCATATATATCATAATAAATTTTTAAAGTCAAACTTTTTTTATAAAGGCATACTCCCGAAGCAGTAAGGAACAAGCCTGTAAGTTGGCTACCCGGAGATTTGCCCGGATAAGATCAAAGCAAAATCTTTTAAACACTGCGGTAATCTAGCTAGAGCCTTATACCTGGATTTGCCGAATTTTCGGGGCGACGTGCTCACTTTTAGCTCTGCAACTTTATAACCCGCCCTGAGCGCTAATAAAGCAAAAAACCTGTGCAATCCGCTGGATAAACGGATTTTACCCAAAAGCTCTTTGGGAAAAATCCTGAGGCCGCAACCAAAATCATGGATCTTCTCTCTGGTAATAAGCCTCCTGCAGATTCCGGCAATATTTGCTTCCAGGCATTTCCCCAAAGGATCGGCCCTCTTCCCCCTCCAACCGCAAACCAGGCCATAACCTTCGTTCAATTTTTCCCATAGCCGGGGGATATCTGCCGGATCATTCTGGAAATCTCCGTCCAAGGTAATGATGTACTCCCCCTGGGCCCGGTCGAACCCGGCCTGCAAAGCCGCAGACTGCCCCTGGTTTTTCTCCAGCTCCACGGTTAGAAGCGCGCTGTCGCAGCGGCTTGCAAAGCGTAAAAAATCAGCGGTACCGTCGGAAGAGCCGTCATTCACAAAAATAAGCTCATACGGCTGCCTCATGCCGTCCATTATTTTCTTCAGGGCAGGATACAGCAAAGGCAGAGATTTTGCTTCATTATATACCGGAATGACTATTGAAAATTTCATGGTTATTTTTTTCTGCTGAGCCTTTTTTCCAAAATCGGGATGCTTTGGCTGGACAACAATAACCGCAGAATTTTCTGCGCTCGGTCGGGTTCGGGATCTTTAAGGATTATTTTTTCCTCCAATTCCTTAGCCAGCCTTTCCATGTTAAGCGTGAAATCCACATCGTCTAATTTACGGACTTCATCCACGGCTTTTAACATTTCTTTTTGGGCAACACTGTCTTCACATAATCTTTTACTGGGGCAGAAGGACGCCTTTATCAGGGCAATATTTTTTGCAATATAGTAATGCTTTTCCTCCTGATACTTTTTTTCCGGCATCCCTTTAATCCCCATAAGGATATACCCCAATCCAATACACCTATCCGAAGCCCCGATCAAACTATTATTAAGAGTAGGAATTATGCAAGGCAAATAATTATCCAAAATTACTAATTGAAAATCTTTCAATTGCCCTTCTACGGCTTTCACTCCTGCTTCCGCTACATCATTCATTTTATAATATACTTGGTGACATTGTATCTTACTCTTGCTGAACCCATCAAGAACGGGCTCATCGAGAGAAGTCCTCCCGGTTCCTACCTCTTTTTCAATTTCTATCTCAAACCGGAGCATTTCTTCTGAATTCCGGACATAGCTGCTGTAAAGTTCCCCGGAAACTTTTTCAATTTCTTTCGCCTTCCCGATCAGGAAAATAAGCTGTTCTTTGCTTAGGTCAAGAAGGTTAAGAAGATTATGGGTTTTTATCTTTTCTTCGATTTTGTTTACCCGGGGATCTTTTTTTTCTTCAATGATATATACTTTCTCTTCAAGAAAAGATTGAGAATGCCCTGTCCGGATGGAAAAGAGCATGAATAGAATCACCAGAATAATCATATAGAGTGAAGAGCGCATGTCTTTTATTATAGCAAATTATTTTACAAACTAAAGCTTTTTACTTTAGGGTTTGCGCGTTATAATTAAAATTACTTATGGAAAACCCGCTGAAAGCTTTTAAAAAAGATACAGAGAAATTCTTGCCCTTATTACTTTTATTACTTTTTATTTTTTGCCTCGTTTTTTTATCTCCGATAAAAGAAACATTCGAGTACAACCCTGATGAAGGGATGAACGCGGCCAAAGCCTCGCTTTTCCTTAAAGGATTTCCTCTATATAAACAAATCTGGAGCGACCAGCCGCCCATTTTCACCTTAATCCTGGCTAATTGGTTCAAATTATTCGGCCTGTCGGTTTATTTTGGACGGATCCTGGTAGTATTATTTTCCGGCCTGCTCTTATGGGCGCTTTTTCAAACCGTCAGAAACGATTGGGGGGGCATGGGCGCTTTATGCGCTTCGGTTTTTCTGGTTTTTTCGGCCGGATTTATCCGCTTAAGTTCTTCATTGATGATCGGACTTCCGGCTTTAAGCCTGGGAATGTCCTCGATTTATTTAATTATCCTCTACAAAAAACACAACTCTCTTGGCCTCTTAGCGCTTTCCGGACTGTGCATGGCCCTATCCCTGCAAACCAAGTTCTTTACTGCGATCCTTATTCTTCCGGCGCTATCAATATTCCTCCAACAGCCCAATCCGCCGGAAAAACAAAAATCCTCATCTGGATTTATCCCGGGTTTTATCTGGCTGAGCATTTTATCCTGCGCTTACCTAGCCGTCGTTTTAATATTTTTCTACCCCGAGCTCCATTTATTCAGAGCGCAATTATTTCAACCGCACTTAAATAAGCTTTCCCTGCCCCGGAACGATTTTTCGATCATTAATCTGCTGCTTTTACAGGACTATAACGTCCTTGTTCTGGCATTAACCGGAACGCTAGCTTGCGCAAAACAGAAAGATTGGCGATTCCTGCCCCCCTTCATCTGGTTGTCCCTGGCCATTATTGTTCTTGCAAAATACCGGCCGCTCTGGGACCACCATTATCTGCTGATTTCAATCCCGCTTTGCTGGCTGGCTGGAATAAGCATAAGCGTATTCCTTCGCGGCCTGCCATTCAGCGGCTGGTTCACCCGCAAAAACTTTCCCGGCCTTGCCCAGATATTGATCAGCTTTTTAACCATCCTGGGGATAATCTCTTGTATTGCCAATTTGGCTTTGAAATCCAAGGTAGCTTGGGCAGAATTTATCCCCGTTCAAAAAAACCAGGGAAACGAAATGGTTAATACTTTGCTGAAATTTAAAAACAAAACCCGGTGGATTATAACAGACGAGCCGATATTCGCTTTTTACGCGGATATTCCGGTTCCTCCGGAAATCGCCGTAGCTACTATAAAAAGGAGGTTCTCTGAGGGGCTTTCCCAAAAATATTTCGAGGATATCTTCCAAAAGTACGAACCGGAGCAGGTGCTTTTGGGAAGGTTTCAAGACTATCCTCTTGGGGTAAAATCTTACCTTAAAAACCGGTATTCTCAATTCAGTCAAATCGAGATTTATCAAAAACCTCTTTTGCCCGATCTTTGCCGAGTCATGATTTGGGAGCCCCTCGGAAAGTTCCTGCTTGGATCGATCAAATTCACTTCCAATAAATGGCTTTACCATAAAATCTGGCATTCTTTCCGCCTGCCGGTTTTTCCGGTCATAAAACTTCCTCCCGGGAAAAATACGAATAAAATAACTTTAACGCTTTTTATCCGTAACGATATCCTGAAAGACTTCTGAAATTATTTTGGCGGGATATCCGCCTTTAGGTTGGAATAAGCCAGCATATTAGCCAGGTTTTTATAGGCTCCGGGATTAAATTCCCGCAGTTGCCTGCCCCAGGCGTATGTAGTAAGAATATACCTGCCTTTGCCGTAATCGGCAGCCAGGTATCCGCTTTTATTGAGCCTTGAATCCCTGCCGGCCAGAGCAACAAGCTCGACATACTGCTCCGGGTATTCCGAGGGGAAAAACAGGCCCCGATCCTGCTTCCACCCGGAAAAATCATCAACAGAGATCTTGTTGGGGAAATTAAAAAGCGGATGACCGGGGACAATGATTTTCACTGGCGCATTCTCATCAAAGACCGGGTCGGAAACAATTTTCAAAGGGTAAGGCGCGAGAGAAAACACTCCGGCCGTTCTATCCTGTAAAATTACCACTAAACTGCCGCCTTTTTCGACGAACTCCATAAGGTGCTTCCCCGCTTTGCCGTTGGAACCGGAAATTTCGCGCAGCCCCTTGCCGAGTAAAATAGTATCGAATCCGGTTAAATCTCCTTCGGCGATGAACCCAAGGTCTATTTTTTGGAAATCACAGCCCAAAGCCTTAAGGGCAACGAATAAAGTATTGCTTCTCTCCTCGAATAAAGCCAGTTTTAGCCCGTTGATGGCCTTGACGCCGGGAAAACCCGAAGGACTTACTTTATTTAACTGGACAGGACGCTCCAGCCCGCCAGTTTTTCTAAACTTGGCCAATTCGTAAACAAGCTGGCCTGAAATCACGGACTCCCCGGAGATCCCCTGGCTTTGGTGCTGGCTTAATGCCTCTGCGGCAACCCTGGCATAAGTTTTCCCCCATAAAACGGCCTGTTCCTGGGTATCAATTAGTAACTCCTCTAAAGGATAGTCCTCGTTTTTATAATTTTTTCGTTGATAAAACCTTGCCGGCTGCCAGGCTGTCAACCCGTCTTCGAACATCTCCGGGTAGGCCCGGGGATCGCCGGACAGATCAAATGCCTCCTGCCCCAGAATAGCCATAGCCCGGTGGTTACAATGGCCATTCGACTGGTTATGCCTGGTAATGATTACATCCGGCTTGATCAAACGGTAAAAATAAACCAGCCTGCGCAATGTATCTTCTTTCCCCCACTTAGAAAATGCTTCCTCGGGATCAAGGCAATACCCGAAATCTTCCTTTCCCAGATAATAAACTTTATCCACCTTTAGGATCTGCGCGGCTCTTTCAATTTCTTCCGTGCGCAAAAAACCTAATTCTTCGTAAAGTTGCGCTCCGGCCTCATTCTCCCCGGCCTGGCCGCGGGTCGCCAACAAAATATAAGTTTCGGCTCCGAACTTCTCTTTGAAGAAAGCCAAAGCCTCGGCATCCTCATCATCGGGGTGAGCGGCTAAACAAAACACGCGCAGGCGTGTCTTGCGGAACTTATCCCGGGTTTCCCGGATCAATACCTTAAGAGACTCCAACATTGTAATCATCCGGCCAGGGGCAACAAGGAAGTTTTGTGCGCTTAGCGCCCTGTTAGCTTTCGCGAGCTCCCATTCCCCAAACGCTTCCTTAAGCTTTCTGTAGGCGCATATTGCGGTATTCTTGTCGGGGAATTCACGGAGCCAGACTACCGGTAAATCATCAAAAGGCCTAAGAGTAATCCTGCCTTGTTTGGCCATATTGATCGCCAGCGGCCCTCGAAAACCGGGGTCAGATAACAACAAGGGCTCTTTTTCCAACTTTCTATAGAACCCGATATACTCATCAATGGCATTTAAAAGAATGTTTACGATCGCGGTCTTTGCCCTGTCGTTTAGCTGGCTAAAATCGAAAAGAGGCTCAGGACTAAAAGATTCGAGCGCGGGCTTGTCTTTCGCCGGTTTGCGGACAAGCGGGCCGGGACTTTTCCGGCCTAAAGTCCTTTCAAACTCCCTGCCGGTCAGATAAGCGCTGGGCGTCTGGATATTAAGCGCTGTTTCCGAAACCCTGCCTCCTTCATGCTGGCCGGCGATAAAAAGCGGTATGCGCGCGCCTTCCTGCAATTTACCGATAACTTCGTAATTCCTGGCCTCTACGCCCGAGAGGCCGTAACGGTTGACTGCCGGAAGATCGCTCTTGACGTCAATAATAATCTTCTGGCAAATCTTTTCCTCCAAAGACATCGTTTTTATAAGCCCGATCAACGGCTTGCCGAAGATCCTTTCCTTCTCTTTTAAAATCCTCGATACCGACTCGTCGATCTCTTTTTCTGGGATTCTTCCCTCGGCCAATGCTTTTTTTACCGCTGTCAGAACCTGAAAAATCGCTTCTTCTTCTTTACCATCTCCCGGATAGATCAGGGCGAGGTCCGTTCCGGCTTCAAAAGCCATGGCCGCGATTTCGCCTAGACAAGGCTTGGAAAAACCACGACTGATGGCATATTCCTCCACAGCCTGCATGCCTAAAAGCTCGTCGGAAATAATTATCCCCTTAAACCCGAGTTCTTTTCTTAAGATCCCGGTTTGGATCTTATAAGACAAAGATGCCGGCTTGTCATCAAGGCTGGGGTATATGGCATGGCTGATCATTATCCAGAAGTTGCGGTTCGCCCGGATCAAACCTCGAAAGGGGAAAATATCTTTTTCATAAAGTTCTTCTTTTGAAACACCTGACCTCGGCAGCCATTTATGAGTATTCTCCCGCACCGAGCCCAGGCCGGGAAAATGCTTGACCACCGGGATCACTCCTTCCGAATCCATAGCTTCAACTATCTTGCCGGTCAATTCCAGGACGACATCGGGATCATCGGAAAAAATCCTCTCTTGCCATGCCAGATAAATTCCCCGGTCATTTATATTTTCCGCTACTTCGGCCACCACGCCCATATTTAGATTATAACCGTAACTCTTCATGAGCCCTGCGACCCATTTCCATTCCTTGCTCAAGCTCTTGAGATATTCGTCTTTCTGCAGAGACACTTCATTAAATTGCTCTTCGCCGTCTTTGCGGTAGTCTTCCAGATACGGCCGTCCGGCCCTGCTGCTGAGAATATAATATTTCAAGCGCGGAGAATACTCCCCCGAGGTTTTCTCTTCGCGGATCAAATCATCCAAAGCCTTATTCACGAAATTCGCCGCGGCCCGGTCATCGCTATTGCCGCTTAAGGGAGAAGGAAGGCAAATTATTCCCGGGCGGGCCTGCTTGATTATACTCTTGATATCCTTGATTATGCCGCCCCTGGAAGTTCCAGATTTGCCCAAGACATCATCGGCCTCGTCCCAAATCTCAAAAAGCCGGTTTTCCGGGTAGCCCAGAAAAACCGCGTCTTGGTCTTTTAACCTATCGGCATTTCCGTTAGTCAAAAAAACGATATTGATCTTTTTGCCGAATTTAAGGGATTTTAAAATAGTGCCGCCGCATCCCGAAGTTTCAGCTTCGGGATGCGAGGCGAACATGAGAAGTTCGATTGACGGATCTCTTGCTTCCAGAAAAGAAAGGGAAGGAAAAAATAAAATGCTGAAAAACAACAAAAGCCTTAAAAATGTCACTTCTCTCTGCTGATAAAAGTTTCGGTCTTTCTCATCCCGAATTGCCCTCTGGTTTTGCTGGTAACGGCGTAAGTATCCCAGTCAGCGTTCGAAATATTGAGGTTTCCTGTTTGCTGGATGCCATCAATGACCCCGGATAATGTATTTCTGTCCCATTCCGCTCCCCCGGGATTCATGCGAAAGCGCAGATCCCACCACTGGCCAACGGAAACGTCGCTGCTATAACGCGAGACCGTAACAGCAACGTTCCCGGAAAGTTTACCTTTGTTCTCCCACTTTTTCCAAAAACCATACCCCAAACCAAGCCCATCAGTAGTATAGGATTCTTTAATATAAGGGAAGTCTGCCCTGGCCGGGTATCCTTCTAGCAACACCCGGACGGCATTTAAATTGCCATTGCGGTCATTCCAGCCATAAACCGCTTCTTTTTGCAGTGCTATTATAGCGAGATCAGTGGGATTCAATATGGCGTCGGCTGCTTGAGCAAAATTAAAAATGTCTATCCGAACTCGTTCTAAGGCCGCAGCTAAATCTCTTAAAATCTCAGATGCCTGCTCGACTTCATTTAGCCCTGCCCGAATAGGCGCCGGAGTTTCATCTCCTTGAAAATTACAAGCTGGAGGACATTCTGAGGATCGGGAACAAGAACAGGCGCAATCAACCGACCTATCATCTAACGGGCACATAATACTCGCAGGTTGAGAGCCATACAAATCTCTTATACTGCAGATAGGCGGCGTGCCGTCATCGCACGCCGAACAAAAAGTTCCTTCGAAACTGCAATCACCCGGGTAACAACAGAGGATGCTGCAGTCCCACCCGCAGCAAGGCGCTGTCGCACACTGCGAAACCGGGTCTCTCAACCCGTGTTCATTGTGCCCGTTAGCCTCAGGGATCACGCTTCTGATTTCTGCGGCGATCTTATCTAAATCACTTTTCCAAGCATAGATACCTTTAATATCTTTGCCTCCTAAATTGCCGCCAATCAGCACTGTCAGCAGCCTTGTATAAATATCCTCGCTATGGTCGTCCTTATTATACCAAACCGGCAGCCAATTATTAATGGAAGGAATCCTATAAGAAACCGGCAAGTTTAACAATTCCATATCCCTGAGCATCAGTCCGCGCAGCACTTCAATTACTGACCAAATCTCTGCAAGATCATGGATTCCTTCACCAAAACACCAACCCAAAACGCATACTGGCGGCGTACCGCTGGCAAAAGTTATATAGCTTGAATATATGCTGGTATTCAGCAGCCTTGTAATCAACTCAGGAAATTTAACCGGTAAAAATCCTTCACTGGTAGAAGTACCCTTAAGCCAGGCTATGATAGCCTCTATAGTGCTTGGCTCTACTTTGTTGACATGCGATAACACTCTGACAATCCCTTTTTCCGGAACAGCCCACTCAGGACAACTGCCAGCTGCGCAAGTTATATTTGGCGCGTCCACTTTCAAAGAAACCTCGTCATAATTCCATTTTGCGCTATCCCAATGGTTAAGTTCGGTAATTTTAAGGAGATCATTTACGAAAACATCTATTAACGGCCTCAAGCGCCATTCAGACACCTGAGGGTAACGCTTGCTCCAATACCAGGCTAAATAGCGGGGAAGAAAATGCTTGTCCTTGTTTTTAGCGGCAATCGGCGAATCAGTTAAATCGTAGTTATATTGTATATTGCTCACTGGATCTATATAGAAGAACCTATCGCTGGTGCCATCCCTTTTTACAAGAATAGGATCAAACTGGGCTAAGTTAAGCATTCCCATTATAGAAGTTTCCCTCATAAAGGAGTATTGACTCAAGTCCGCGGCCGCATTACTGAACCCGCCCTTCATAATATTATTTACTTCGAGCGCAAAAGGATAGATAAATATAGCGGCTAGAAGAACGCTACCCTCAGGGAAACCAATCAGCGCAAGACCAATCGCGAATATCAAGCCAAGCCAGGGTATAATCAACCCCCAGTTGGGGCATACACAACTCACAGAGGATGGCGTTATAGTACAACTATTACACCTATTGAGTATTGTCTTAACTATTACATTGCTATAGGCCGACAATCCCGAACACAAGCCCAAGGTTCCGCGATCAGAGATCTGGGAAGTAGAAGTCTTAATGTCGCTGACTTTGGCGATATTTACAATAACTACTGTTAAAAGAATTAGTATTGCTAGAAGAACGGTGAGGATAACCACGATCTGGCCGGGAGTCTTTTTGTTTTTCAAAGTGAGCTCCTTTTGCTAAAAAGCATACATAATAGCCCCAACCGGATTTGAACCGGTGTTTAGTGGCTGAGAACCACGCGTCCTAGACCAGGCTAGACCATGGGGCCGCAATCTTTGCGCATTAATTATTTTCTATAAAATCATTGTACTATCCGATGTATCCTTAGTCAATAAATTTATTGACCTTGTGTTCGAGGTATTATATACTCATTACTAATAGCGGCTTTAACCCGAGAGCGTTTTAAAAAAATTTTATAAAATAATGTTGGATATAGGGATCGGTTTAAGCCTGGAAGAAAATTCTTTTCTTGCCACAGAAGAAGCGATCCGGCAGGCTAAGGCCAATTTAAACAACAGCGGAAAAATAGATCTTTGCCTGGTGTTTAATTCCTGTGACTTTTCGGCAGCCGGAGTAATTAAGGGATGTAGCGCTTTGCTCAGGGACGTGCCTATAATCGGAGCTTCGGGGCCGGCGATCATTTCCGATAAAAGAATATTCAAACATGGTATAACAGTAATGTTATTAGGCTTTCCCAACGGCGCTTACTGCCGTGTCGCCGCTACCCGGGACATCAGCGAAAAAAATCCTTTTAACTGCGGCAAAGAGCTGGCCGAAAAAATGCTTTTGGGTTTTAAAAATATTCCCCGCAACCTGGGTCTGCTTTTTTTTGACCAGCAGATAGAAAACGGGCCTAATTTTATCGCCGGCCTTCAGGAAAACCTCGGCAAAGGTTTGCCTTGTATCGGAACTTCCCTGTCCAACCAGGTTGACCATTCTCATTCCTGCCTCTATCTAAACGATGAAGCGCTAAACAACAGCTGCGCGGGAATCCTTTGGGGAGGAAAAACCTCTTTCGGAGTAGGGATCAAGCACGGATGGAAACCTCTGGGTAAACCACATACAGTCTCCAGCGCCGTAGGCAATATCATTAACTCCATAGACAACAAGCCCGCAATTGAGATTTACGAAAACTATCTAGGCTATGACGCGGCCAAATTATCCCAAGACCTCAAAAAGCTATCCGTATCTTACCCGATAGGCGTTTTTATCCCGGGAGAAAAAGATTATCTCTTAAGAAGCGTGGTCTCTATAGATCGCAGGGGTGCTCTGGTCTGCCAGGGCAGCATTCCGGAAGGCAGCACCGTCAGATTAATGATCAGCACTCCGGAAACCTGCCTGGACGCGACTACTCAAGCCATCAAAGAAGCCCAGGACAATCTGGCTAAATCGCGTTTGGGGCAGAGCAATATAAAAAATTCCAGATTTGCTATTGTGTTTAGCTCGATTTCAAGATACAATTTACTCAAGAGAAACTTCAAAAAAGAGCTTAATCTTATCAAAAACGGCTTCGGGGAAACCCCGTTTCTGGGAATATACACCAGCAGCGAACTTGCCCCCTTGACTACAAGCAGTTACCACGGCCAGATCTATTTTCATAACCAGGATTTCTCCGTTCTAATTATCGAGGGCTGATCGATGTTTGAGCTTAATTCCGTTCTTGCATTTATCGGATTGCTATCCGTGATCGCGATGGTCTTTATTCTGCTTTCGAAGGACACTAAGATCCATTCCTTCGAAAACTCGATAAACAACCTGCAAAAAGCCCTTGACGAGATGGACGAACAGGCGAAACTGGTTGTCCGCACCGATATCGAGCTGAATAAAGCCCAGGAGGAGCTGGACCGAAAGATCACCAGCCTCTATACTCTGCAAAACCTTTCCCACTTCATCAGCTCCACTCTCGAAGAAGACCAGATCTTTAAAAAAGTAGAGCTAAGCTACCTCGCCGAACTGGGATTCCAAAAGGCGCTGGCTTTTCTTTATGACCAGAAAGAAAATAGATTCTCGCTGCGGCTGAGCCTTGGCTACGAAGAAACGGAGGCCGCAGGAATAAAGGCGTTTATCGATAGCCATAAAGAAATTTATCGTGATCTTATCCTTCGCGAAAAAGCGGTTTCTTCGATAGCCAGCAGGGAAAAACCCGCCGAAACCAAAATAACCAAAGAAATATTCGGGGTGGTTTCTTTTGTCTTCGCCCCGATTTTAGCCAAAGAGGGCAATTCCGGGCTTCTTTTTATAGGCGCTGAAAAAACGGATACCATCATAACCGAAGGCGACGAAGAATTAATCACGATCCTGGCTAATCAGCTCGGCCAGGCGCTGGAAAACGCCCGCCTCTTCGATAAAACCTGGCAGGCCCACCAGGACCTGGAAAAAAGGGTCGAGGAAAGGACCCGCGAATTATCCAAAACCCTGGAAGAAGTCAAAAAATTAAGCCAGCGCAAAAATGATTTCGTCTCTAACGTCTCCCACGAGTTGCGGACCCCTCTGACCTCGATAAAAGGCTACGCCTCGATCCTGCTCTCGGGCAAACTCGGAGCGCTTCCCGAAGAAGTGCAGAAGCGGCTGGATAAAATCAATAAGCATTCTGATGAGCTGGTCCAGTTCGTCAATGATCTTTTGGATCTCTCGCGTATCCAGAGCGGCAAGATCGACCTGAAACTCGCGCCGCTTAACCTGAAGAGTGTAGTCGACGAAGTGGCGGATTTGCTGGCAGTGCAATTCAAAGAAAAACAAATAGAATTTTCCTCGGACTCCCCGGCTGATCTGCCTGAAGTCATAGCGGATTACTCCCAGATCAAAAGGGCCTTTATTAACCTGGTCAATAATTCGATCAAATACGCCCCCCAGGGCAAGATCAAAGTAAGCTTGACCCGGCTGGATAAAGAAGTCCGGGCCGATGTCCAGGACTCAGGATGCGGAATACCGGAATCGGCAATAGATAAATTATTCACTGAATTTTACCGGGTGGATTCGGAAATGAACCAGGAAATTAAAGGCACGGGGCTAGGCTTGGCTATGGTGAAAAATATCGTTATCGCGCATAATGGAAAGATCTGGGTAACAAGTAAGGTCGGCCTTGGGACAACTTTCAGCTTTACCTTGCCTCAGGCTTATTAAAAGGAAGGTGTTTATGTCTCTACGAGTCCTGGTGGTAGACGATGAACCGGATATCCGCGATGTTTTAAAGATCATTCTTGAAGCGGAGAAATACGAAGTTATTGAAGCGGAAAACGGCGAAGAGGCGATAAAAATAATCACTCAGAAAACCCCGGACCTGGTATTGTTGGATTACAAAATGCCCAAAATGGACGGCCGGGAGGTCTGCCGCCTGGTAAAAAAAGATATACTCCTGCGCCATCTGCCGATAATCATGGTCACCGGAAAAGGCGAGATAACCGATAAGGTCGATGGGATCGATGCGGGCGCGGATGATTATATTGTCAAGCCTTTTGAACCGGAGGAACTGCTGGCCCATATCAAAATGATCCTGCGCCGCACGGAAATAGACCTGGAAGCCAACCCCCTGACCAGGCTGCCGGGCAACATCTCCATACTAAAAGACCTCAACCTTCGATTGAGCAGCCAAAAACTTTTCGCGGTCTGCTATGTGGACCTGGATAAATTCAAAGCCTATAACGACACCTACGGCTTTGAACGGGGGGATAACGTCATCAAAGAAACTGCCCGCATCCTTCTGCGCGCCGTCAAAGAACTGGGAAATCCCGATGATTTTGTCGGCCATATCGGCGGCGATGATTATGTTATAGTCACTACTATACCCGCGGCGGATATCCTCTGCCCCCGGATCATCGATGATTTCGATAAAACGCTCAAAGAATTCTATTCCGAAGCCGACATAAAGAACGGCTTCATAAGCGCCCATGATCGCCAGGGGGTGGAAAGACAATTCCCACTACTCTCCATATCCATCGGAGTGGTTACCAATGAATTCCGCAAGATCGAGCATGTTGCCCAGATCGGCGAGATCGGCGCAGAATTAAAAGCCTACGCCAAAAACCTTAAAAAAAGCAATTACGTAGTAGATAAACGCAAGTAAAAAATAGGGGACGGTTCCTATTTATTTTTAATCGGGAATTACCCGCGTAAATAAATAGGAACCGTCCCCTATTTTTTATTTGGTGCGAGGAGAGGGAGTTGAACCCTCACAGTTTATGCAACCAACAGCCCCTCAAACTGTCGCGTCTGCCAATTCCGCCATCCTCGCAAATTGTGCGCGAATTATATTTTAATACGTATCAAATCTTCTGGCAAGGCTTTTAATTGGTAAAAAAATAAATTTGTAAATTTACCAATAATAAGGCATACTTTAAGTAGAAATACGCTGTAAAAGACAATCTGGTATTCCTAGTGATAAAGGCAAACTAGCAGTAATGCTGGGACGCAAAGCCAAAGGGTCCTAATGCAGTAAAGGGACAGCCTGGCCGCCAAAAGGAAAGACTTAAAAGACTCTAAATATTCCTTTTAGAGTCTTTTTTTTGCGCCCGGTATAGTTTGCCTGAGTTTTGGCAAGTTATACCGGGTTTTTATTTTTAAGGACTAAAATGGCCCAAAAAAGCCTGAAATCCAGGATAATGATCTTAATCCTAACAGCCAGCCTGGTGTTAGCCTGTAAACCTCTTACCGCCGAGATTATGCTGCCTTTACCTGAGGCCGGATTAAATTACAATGGGATCAACTTTAACCATGCTTCCGCAAGCCTCTGGAAATACCTGCGGATCGGCCTAAATTATTTGGAAAGCCCATCGCCCTTACAGCCTCCGGAAACCGTGCTCCCTGCTTATATTCACCCTGACTCCAAAGGTTTTGGGGCATATGGATTTAGCCCCGGAGCATTCGAAGATGTCCAGCGCCTCTATCCATTCTTTAAAGATTACTCCTGGCAGGATATAATGAAATCGCCCAAGCTCTACGACCTGGCTAATCAGGCTTTCGCGGATTGGCTGCTTAAAGGCTTGCAAAATTACATCCCGGAAGGTGCCTCAAAACAAGAGGTTTTTGATGTTCTGCACCAGGCTTGGAACCTGGGATTGACGGGATTCAAAAATGGAAGAAAAGTTGTTTCCTCGCGAGTCCAAAGAGCGGAAGAATTCAAAACCTATCCCTGACCTACAATTTTTTTTCGATCTTAGCCCAGGTGTCGCGGAGGGTAACTGTGCGGATAAAAACCAATTTTCCGGAAGCGTCAATACTGTCGAGTATGAAATACCCTAATCTCTCAAATTGAAACCGGCTTCCCGGTTTTGCGTTTTTAAGACTGGGCTCAACCGGGCAGGACGAAATAATTTCCAGCGACTGGGGATTTAAATTTACGGTAAAATCCTCCCCCTCAGGAACATCATTGGGGTCGCGTTTGGTAAAAAGGGCGTCGTACAAACGGACCTCGGCTTGAATTGCGCGAAAACAGGAAACCCAATGCATGGTCGCTTTGACCTTGCGGCCGTCCGGAGAATCGCCGCCCCGGGTTTGCGGGTCATAGGTGCAGTGGATGGCTTTGATCTTCCCCGTCTTCTCGTCTTTATCTACGCTGACGCATTTAATGAAATACGCGCAGCGCAAACGAACCTCGCGGCCGGGAGATAAACGAAAGAATTGTTTGGGCGGGTCCTCGCGAAAATCGTCTTCCTCGATATAAAGTTCCCGGCCAAACCCAACCTTGCGGCTTCCGCCGGAAGGATCTTCCGGATTATTAATAACGTCTACTTCTTCGGTTTTTCCCTCAGGATAATTATCAATGATCACTTTAACCGGCCGCAGCACGGCCATAGCCCGGAGCGCGGTTTTATTCAATTCCTCGCGAATGCTGTTTTCTAAAACATTCAGCTCGATAATGCTGTCAGTTTTAGCCACTCCGATCTGCTCGCAGAATTTTCTTATCGATTCCGGAGTATACCCTCGGCGGCGAAAGCCGGATATGGTCGGCATCCGGGGATCATCCCAGCCGCTGACCTGCTTTTTTTCCACCAGCTCCAGGAGCTTACGCTTGCTTAAAAGTGTGTGGCTGACATTCAACCGGGCGAATTCGATCTGCTGAGGATGATGTATCCCCAGCTCATTAAGGATCCAGTCGTATAAAGGGCGGTGGACTTCGAATTCCAAGGTGCAGATCGAGTGGGTGATCCCTTCTATAGAATCGCATATTCCATGGGTAAAATCGTAGGTGGGATAAATACACCACTTGTCGGCGCTGCGGTGATGCGAAGTTTTTCTGATCCTGTAAAACACCGGGTCGCGCAGCAACAGATTCGGGCTGGACATGTTGATCTTGCCGCGCAAAACTTTTGAGCCCTCGGCAAATTCTCCGCCTTTCATCCGGGCTAACAGATCCAAATTCTCCTCGATACTGCGGTTACGAAAAGGCGATTCGGTCCCGGGCTCGGTTATAGTGCCCCGGGATTTGCGCATTTCTTCAAGGCTCTGGTCGCAAACAAAGGCTTTGCCTTTCTTGATCAGCTCTATTGCGTATCCGTAGATCTTGTCAAAATAGTCGGAAGCGTAGAAAAGACGCTCCTGCCAATCAAAGCCCAACCAACGCACGTCTTCAATGATTGAATTCACATATTCAACCTCTTCGGTCTCGGGATTAGTATCGTCAAAACGCAGATTACACAGCCCTTTGTAGTCGCGGGCCAGGCCGAAATTAAGACAGATGCTCTTGGCGTGGCCGATATGCAGATAGCCGTTAGGCTCCGGGGGAAAACGAGTGTGTACCCGGCCGCTGTTCTTACCGGCGGCTAAATCCTCGTTTATTATTTCCCGGATAAAATTAGTTGAGGGCTTAGAAGTTTCCATAAAGGGGTTTACAAATATTTCGCGATCACATCCAGCGGCTGTTTTACAGGTCCCGGACTTGATTTAGCCGGGTAGCCCACAGGTATAACCGCCATAAATTCACCTTCCGGCTCATTGAGCAGCTTCAAAACGTCATTTTTAATAAGCACCAGGACCCCAAGCCACACCGTGGCCAGGCCGATCGATGTGGCGGCAAGAAGCAAGTTCTGGACTGCGGCCGCGGAGCTTTGGATCTCCATGATCCGGAAAAAATCATGGGCAATATTTTTGTCGAACTTAAACAAATCCGTGCCTCTGGAAATAAGTTCGCTCGTATTTACTACCGCGATCATTACCGGCGCGCTGGCAATACTGCGCGAGGCCAGCCGCAGCAAAGTTGAGGACGGCCGGGGAAAATCATTAGACTTATCATTTATAAAACTAGCCAGCTCGTTTTTCTTCTCTCCTTTTAAGACAATAAAACGCCAGGATTGCTGATTATGAGCTGACGGCGCCTGATTTGCCGCGTGGAGGATGGTTTTCAGATCCTCGTCTTTGACGGGCTTATCGATAAACATCCTCACGCTGCGCCGGTTTTTGATGGACAAGAGAGTCTCGTTCTTTAATAAATAAGTTTCCACTTTTTTAGAAGATTATTGTAAAAAGGTTGGTTGCCCCCCAGGGATTCGAACCCCGATTAACTGATCCAGAGTCAGATGTTCTTTAGCAATTACTAAAACAACCTTTTTCCCTAAGTATTTGTATTTAATATCCTTACTTCTGGATCTATTTTAACACTATTTCCTGTTTTTTCCTCAGGTGTCCAAAAAGTGTCCAATCTACTACCTAAAAGATCAACTGCTCGCTTCTTGTGATCTGGAGATAAATGACTGTATCTTAGCGTCATTTCTAGCGATTTATGCCCCAGAAGCTCTCTAACGGTATTAAGATCAATTCCAGACATCACAGCCTGAGAAGCAAAAGTATGCCTTAAATCATGGAATCTAAAGTTAATTATACCAGACTTACTACAAGCTGTAAAGAACGACTTCCTAACGTCTGTATAAGGTAAACCTTTTTTATTACAGAAAATATACGGGCTGTCTTCATTTTTACTTATCTTCATTAAGGCAGTCTTTACAGTATCATTCATAGGCACTTCTCGCTTTTCACCATTCTTAGTCTCATAGAGATAAATTATGTTTCTCTGAAAATCAATATCTCGCCATTTCAATTTTAGCATTTCCCCTTTCCGCATTCCAGTATTTACAGCAAGAATAATAATTGATCGCAAATAACCTGCGGAATTCTCAATCAATTTTGCAATCTCTTCCTTCTCTAAGAAACGAAGCCTTGCTTGCTCCTTAAGAAATTTAACGCCTTTCACGGGATTATTGCCATCAAACCTACCCCATTGATTTGCTTTATTAAACATGGCTTTTAATAATGCTAACGCCCTGTTCGTAGTCGCGTTACTAACATCCTTATTTCTCTCTATTTTAAACATATCCACCATCAAAGGAGTTATCTCATGCAAAAACTTATCGCCAAAGAAACATTTTAAGCATTTAATATTAATTTTGTCTCCAGTCTCCCAGGATCTATTATTAATTTTAGAGTGTATAGCCAAATATTCATCAGCAAAATCATTGAATTTTACTCTCAGCTCTCTCTTTACATCTAAATATTTATTCTCAGCAATTTCAACTCGCCTTTTCTTCAGGACCATTTCCGCTAATTTCTTATCAGGTCCTATCTTCTCCCTTTTTCTTCTACCATTAACATAATAATCAATAAGCCAATTACCTTTTTTAAATTTTATTCCCATACTTACACCTTTTAAAAGCTATCGATAGTCTTAATATGTTTTTTAAGCATCCACTCATTTATCTCTTCCAGGTCAAATTTGACTAATCTTCCCAGCTTAATATACGGAATTTTTCTTAGGCTAATCCAAACATATATAGTGGTCACTTTCAACCCTAAATACTCTGACAACTCCTTAACACCAATAAATCGTTTCCCCATGTTATTATGTCGTGAATTTTTACTTCGCGAATCATTATTATTATTAATATTCTAGGTCACTACTATTCCAGTTTATAGGCTAAACATAGCCTGTTGAACGGTCTTTTTTTGCATTCTGAGGCCTCTCTGCTCAACAATTATACAACTAGTAATCATATTGATCATATAAGCCTACTACGGTCTTCTTTTTGACTTTTCCACGCCATTTAATCAAGAAAACACTTATCTCTAGCACTTACCTAGCAATATTACCTACCACTTGTTACACATAATAAGTATCAATATATGTTACACATTTAAGTTATATTAGGCTCCCCCGAGTTATTTGCGTCTATAGAATCAGTCCGTGAGGGAGGTGGAATATCTGAGTTACTCTGCGGTGGCCGCCACGCTAAGAACTTATACCCATTGGCTAATCGGTTACCAAATGTGCCCTTTTGACCTTTAGAAACGATTCCTAGCATACCTTCGCTGACCAAATCTTGAATTTTTCGGTGAATATCCATAGGGCCACAGAGTGTATTTCTATGGCTATCTATTATTAGGCTGGCTATCGTTCTAACTCCAATAAAAATTACTTCTCCTGTACCTTTATCTATTTGGTGCTTTCGTAAAACACTTAGGATACTTATCATCAAATAAGCATCTGCTCTATAGCGTGTTTCGAGGAAACGCTTTGCTTCGTCAAGGTCGAAAGGTAAAGTTTCAACTGCTTTCCTGTTGAATAATATTTTTTCCCTAAGGAAAGAACACTTGTCTTCCCCAATACAGAAATCCTCTAGTCCTTTACAGCCTATTTTACACTTATGTTTAATCGCCCAATTAACATAATCAAGGAGTTGCCTTCTTTGTTCATTTGGAGGCAGCACTTTCTCACATTTTTGATTCCATTCTCGAAGTTTATCTTTGATTTCCGCTGAAGAGTAGCCCAATCTCACGAGTTCTGCAATTATTGCATGGCGCATTGTTTTAAACTCATACCCTCTCTGAGACCCTTTTTCCAGGGCTTCTTTTACACAATCACGAAGATTATTTAAACTCTTTTTGTTTTTCATTTGTTTAACCACGCTCAAAAATGCACCTCTTCGAAAGCCTATTTAACTTTAATTAATCTACCTTTTTGCAGCTGTGTGGGGTTAAAGGATACAAATACTTGAATCGCTCTGTCAAAAACCACTCGTGCGATTTATTCAAACACAGAACAAATTTTGATCTTCCTATTTCGTTATTCTTAATTTTCTTTACGGTGGCTATATCGGTGCATTTAAAAGCGCGCATTTCCCTAATCGCGATTTTTCTGCTAAATTTTAATATTGTCATTACTGCAGGGGTTTTCAATCTACCCTTATTCTGAATTAAGCCTCTGAATAACTGCAGTCTTACATAAGGAACAGACGATAAAGCAAGCCTAATTGCCAATATTAAATCTTCTTCGGACAGATGATTTCTCGAACACAATACTGCGTGCCCTTTCATAAAATTTAACAATAGGTTAATCATTCGATAAGAATGTTCCTTATAGATAAGGCCATCCTCATTTTTATAGCTTCTAAGCTGCGACACAATATTGATTACCTTAAGCAATTCCTGCATTAACTTCTTATCTTTGTTAAAATCTCCCCATTTAATTTTATCTTTTGGAAATTCTGACTTAAGCAATGCTAGTGTGGCTTTACGACAAATCAATTCTTTTTCCTGCAGCGAGTGGGCAGAAAATAAACTTTTGATAATATTCTCGTCATTCTTATAAGGCATATCTATATTAAAAAATAACAATCTGCTTCCCAGCCTGCTCATCATCCTAAAAACCTTTGACGTAACAGGTGTTGATGCTCCTAGCATCATAAATAAATATTCCCCTTTATACCCCCTTAGGCCATAAACTCCTGAACTGCTCTGATATCCTTCTCCATCCAATACCCTAGTCAAAATACCTAGGAATTTAGCCAACTCTTCTTCTCGCTTACTAAAAATAGAAGACATGTCTCGCACTATCAACACCTTATCCTTAATCTTAGGCAATAGATCTATATCTTGAAGTTGCGCCTGCGTACGATTTGCGGCATGACTAACAAATGAGGCATGCGTGAGATCGTCAATATAATGGGTGAGTTCAATAGCCGATAAGAAGAAATTTAGAATTGTCGTCTTCCCGGAAGAGGATGCATCAAGATAAATCAATGCAAAAGGTTTATTGATATCCTCGATGCCTAATTGAAAAATAACACTTAAGCCAATTTCTGCAGCAGTTGTTAATTCTGGGAAGTGTTTATTGACGACCTTTCTCCATTTTGCTATTTCCATTATTTCCTCCTTAGTTAAATAAAAAACTCGTTTGCATTTCTACAAACGAGTCTACTTTATAAAACTTTACTTGTCCAAGACAGCTAAGGTACCTGCTCTATTTGTTAAAACCTCCGTCGATTAACTTCTTACACCTATTAAAATCTCTCTTTATTTTCATCCTAGCGTAACTTATACGGCCATTCTCTGTGTCGCTCTTATAGAACCTTTCAGCTAATTTATCCCAACCCCAACCTTTGTTTTTTAAATCATACACATCTAGATAACGCTGATATTCTTCTAATCTATTTCTTTGCCTTTTATCTTTATCGACTTTATTAAAATTATTTATATACTCATCTATATACGCTTCAAATTTAGCCATAATTTCTTTTTTAGGGTGTTGAATATCCAAAATAAAATCTCCACTAATCAAAGGGGTAGCCACATCATAACCTTGATCTAACTCAAGAATTAAAGGCTGGAAATAGAAAAGGCTTATCTTATCTGATTGTGCTAATTGTTCGAATTTTCTGGTAGGATTAATGGGCTTCTTTAGTCCCCATTCTGAGGAAAAATTGATCAATGCTTCTTTATCTTTAACTCGCAGTATCTTCTTATACGCCTGGCAATATTCTTTATTTCTTCTTAAGAATTCCCACTTGTATTTATCTGCTGATTCTTTCTTAGCCATGAATCAATTTTACCGCACAATGTATCGATTTTCAAGCTGAAAAACCATCACTATTAATAAATGTTTTTAACGTATTTCGTATCTCCAAGACCGCTAGATCATAGGGTTCTATCTGCAATACCTTATCGAAACAGACAAGAGCCTCGTTATATTTATCCATCTCAAATAACGCTTTGCCTTTGTGATACCAAAAATCAGCGTTTGCTGAATCAAGTTTAAGAGCTTCATCAAAACAATTAAGGGCTTCTTTAATATTTTCCATTTTAAACAGCGCCAGCCCTTTATTATTCCAAGCTAATTTTTGTGACGGGTTAATACGTAAGGCTTCATCATAACATTGAATCGCCTCTTCATGCCGCTCAAGACCTAATAATGCATTTCCTTTATTGTTCAATATGTCATCTCTTTCTGGGAAAATTTCTAGCGCCTTATCAAAACATGTTATAGCCTGTTGATACAGATGAATTTCGTTCAAGGCGATTCCTCTGTTATGCAAAGCAGAAATTTCCTCATCTATCTCAATAGCTTTCTCATAACACCAAATAGCTTCTTCAATCATGCCAATCTCAGCATATAATTTTCCTGACTCTGCCCAATCTTCAAATTTTCTCATCTTATTACTGCGCTATTCATCAAGTCCAAAGTCTTTTTTAAGCCTATCCAAATCATCAGGAGAATGCAAAAGAGGAGGTAAAGTGGGATTTAATATACCGTCCACAATTTCTTGCATGCCTTCTTCTAGTTTTCCTTTTTCAAAATTTGCTAACCCCTGAAAATCTTTTATCCAGTCACCCTCTCTAAATGCCTCAATGTTAGATAGAGAATATTCCTTCTTGTCCATATTATCCAGGGTTAATGATAACGCCAATACCTTTTTATCTTCTTGGTAAAGCTCTAAAGACATTTTATCATCATGGTAATTTTCTTCATAATTAAAAACATAGCTCTTGCCTTTCAAGACAATCGTAACTTTTCCTTTCTCACCTTCCTCTGATTCTTCCTCTAACTCAATAGCTTTCGTAAGCAAGGGGTACATTTCACTGCGATATTGTTCATCTTTTATCCAACTCGGATAGCATCTAATATCTTGATACAAATCAAGAATAAGTTCGAGAACGCCTAATTGCCTTGCTCTCTCTCTTCTTTTTTCTACTTCCGCATAAATCCTATTTCTCTCTTTTTCATTTGGCATGGTTAATTTTCTCCCATATCCCCAATAAAAAGGGGGCGCATATTCCTACCGGTAACTGTGAAGTAAAACCGATAAGACTGCATTTCCCCCTCCCCTTTCGGGGAGTGATGCAGCCCTACCTTACTTCACAGTTAGAGGTCCTAAGCCCTCTTTAAGGTATAGCTATAAACCAAATTGTCTAAATCAATTCTATCTCAGAAATAACCCAAAGTAACTATAAATTTTTTTTATTCATTTCGTCATTCTCCTTCAGCGTCCTAATCTTTTTCCCAGCCATACCAAGCACAAAATCCCAGACCCATTAAAACGGGGAGATATGTCCAAAGGTATGAAGCGTCTGGTTTCTTAATTAGCAATGCAGTATAACCGCCAGCAAGCATAAAAGCAAAGCCCCTGCAAAGTCCTTTTAGCATCTCATTTCTCCTTCAGAGTTTTAATCACCACCCAAGAAACGCTTTTTAACTTCCAGAATAGAAAAACCTACATATGAAAATAAAAACATTGTTATCCAGAAAAAGCTTTGCGAGTCTAGTTTTTTTTCTAAAGTTTCAAAAAAAGTTACATAAATCAAACTAACAACTGCAAAAGATGTAAAGGCATAAAGAACATAAGCTGCTATAGTTCCCGCTACTTCATTTCCTTTGAGTGCAACATCTTGTTCCGTTATTTTTAATTGATAATAAATAAGCAATCTACTGGTTATACCAACCAAAGCCCAATTGAAACAAGCCACTAATTTGGGTAGACTATATCTACCACAACCCGAAAATATTAAATAAATACAACTTACTATAATTAAATAAAATATTCCTATTATTGCTTTTAATTGTCTTTTAGTCATAGAAGTCGAATTTTTTTGTTTCTCTTCATTTTTATACTTCTCTAATTTTATATTGATTTTTATAGAATCAATTTTTTCTGTACCTAAATTGACATTAAAATCCTGTAAGCTATCTCCTATTTTTACCTCCACCAATCAACTATTAATTGTTTTTTGTTCCGATTAAAGCACCTATAACCAAGCCAAAATTAACTTTTATCACTTCTGCCATCCATTGCTCTTTTACAAATATATACAGAAAGACAAAGAATGCTAAGAAAATTGTTGCTAGGAAAGCTTCCCCATTTGTGAAAAATAACTTAGACAATCCTGGAAACGCACTTAAATCCCAGATATTCCTATGATATCCCTTCTTTGTTTTGTTTCCGTCTGTTTCTTCATAACCCGCATCATTATCAAACATTCTTTTTAGGGTATACAAACGCAGCAAGCAATAGATGGCAAAGCATGAAATTGGTACGAGGGGATATTTCAAAATTGCACTAATTAAATCTGACATTTTTCCTCCTTTTTAAATAAAAAATGGCAACTCTTGTTTAGAGTTGCCATTAAATTAACCTACTTAAATTCCATTACCACTCCTTTGTGGTTACAAATTATTGTATACCCTGCATATCCCCCTGTAAACTACTTTTGGAGTTATTTTAATGCCTTTAGCAGGTTTTTAACTCCCCAAAGGATAAATCTTTCTTCAGCCCTACTTACCGAGATTCAACCAAAAATGATCTTAAGAATTTCTCTATTATTGAAACAACTTTATCTTTATCCTTAGCTGGACTACCAGCTATCATTACTGAAAACTTATAAAGTGCTACTGGAGGAACAGTTATCCATTTATAATTTCTATTAAGAAAAACAAGTAAGGTTGTAACAGCGATTCTTTTATTTCCATTTTGGAAAGGATGATTTTTTATCATAAGATAAAAGAGTATCGCTGCCTTTTTAATTAAGGTAGGATAGAAATGTTTTCTCCCGAAAGCCTGAAAAGGAACAGCTAAACAACTTTCCAGTATGCTAGGAAAACGGGTACTAAATTCTGGTATAGGCTCATTAAAAGTCAACATTTCCCTAGCTAAGGTAAAAGCTATATATTCTACTTCAGCTATGACAAGTCTTTTAACCCTGATCATTATCTTTACCCAGTAACCTTAAAGTCTCCCCATATTCTCGAACAGTTTTTCTTACAGCTCTTCTGATTCTTGCTTTATCACTTACCTTTATTGTTCTATATTTAATTTCACTCATGGATTTACTAGGAATTGCAAAATGTTTTCCAATTTTTATTGCTTTTAGTTGTCCCTTTTTTACCTTTTTATAAACAGCTATTCTACTTATCTTTAATGCCTTAGCAACCTCGCTAACACTTAGATATTTATTTTCCATGTAAACCTCCTTAACCTATAACTATAAACAAGTTATATAGTATTTTAAAGGGCTATTTGGTTAACATGTGTTAACCAAATCTACCTTAGATTAACATATCTTAAATATAAATCAAGGAAATTGTTAATACTAAGTTTTTTAACACTTAGACTACTAATCATAAAATTTAATAATATTTCTTATAAAACTCTTCTAGGAGAACATTATAATAGTCAAATTTGCGTCCAAAGCAATTATAAACTCAATTAATTAATACTAATCAATCTTAACATGGATCTATTTAATCACTATTAAACCACTATTAAATCACTAATATAACCAATTCTTTTATTATAATTATATAACTAAAATTTGATATGGCCAAAGTTGCACACAGAACGGATACCTTATCTTTCTATTTACCCTCCCCCTGGCTTTCGCGTTTTAGTGTCCAAAAAGTGTCCATGATAAACTATAAAACAAATTAATTGATAATAACTGGTATAAATAAAAATCCCTCTAAGCAATTAATTTACAATTACTAGAGAGATTATTATTGGTTGCCCCCCAGGGATTCGAACCCCGATTAACTGATCCAGAGTCAGTCGTGCTGCCATTGCACTAGAGGGCAGTAATTTACTCATCTTACGGCCTTGCGGCCGCCAAGCTTTACCAGAGAGTTTTCTGCATCTCTTTATCGATTTTCTGAGCTTCTTCCCAGTCCTTCTGTGCTCCGGTCGCCGCGCCTTTAACGGTATTACAACCAATAAGAGAAATCATAAAAACTATTAACCCTAGAAGCAAAACGGTTTTCTTGATCATTGCGTCTCCTTTTTTATCCATTTTGCCAAACGCTCCTTGGTGCGGGATTTACCTAAACAATATACCACCTCAAACAGCCCCGGTCCAACGGTTTTTCCGGTAAGCGCCACCCGGATAGGATGGATCAGCACTTTAGCTTCGATCCCTAACTCGTTGACCAGCTGGCGAAAAGCGTCTTCTATTTCAGCGGCCTCGAACTTTTCCAGTTTTTCCAACCGCTGGATGAACATAAAAAACTCTTTGGAGAAATCCTGGCTTAAAAACTTCTCTTGGGCCTTGGGATCTACGGGAAAATCATCTTGAAAGAAAAAATCAGCCCGCTCCACAAAATCGCTTAATACCGTTAACCGCGCTTGCAGTAATTTTACCAAAAGAAGCAGGTATTTTCTATCATAATTATTTTTATCGATCCAGTTCCTGGCCGCCAGTTCAGGGACAAGGGCATCCGCGAGCTTCTCGGGATCTTCGTTCTTAAGATACTGATTGTTCAGCCAGCTGAGCTTATCCATATCCAGAACTGCCGCGGTTTTATTGATATGCCGGATATCAAAAAACTTGATTGCTTCGTTAATCTCCATTATCTCGCGATTCTCCCCCGGGGACCAGCCCAGAAGCATGAGAAAATTAACCAAAGACCTGGCCAGGTAGCCCATTTCGCGATACTCGGATATAGCTGTGGCACCCTTTCTTTTGGAAAGCCGGCCTCCTTCTTTGGCCAGGATCAAAGGCAGATGGGCGAACTTGGGAACTGCGAATCCCAGGGCTTGGTATAAAAGGATCTGTTTGGGGGTATTGGATATATGGTCGTCGCCCCGGATTATATGGGTAAATTTCATTAGCGAATCATCGACCACGCAGGCGAAATTATACGTCGGGGAGCCGTCGGATTTTATGAGCACCTGGTCTTTGATCACCGAGGTGTCGAACTCGATTGTGCCGCGGATCATATCTTCGACCTGGACCTTACCTGGCAAAACTTTCAGGATGATCGCCTGGCCTTCCCCTGATTCCACGGGCAATTTATCGGCTTTATAAGCCTTGCCTTCGGCTAGCAGCTTCTCGGCATATTCCTTATATATGCTAAACCGCTCGCTCTGATAATAGATCTCATCCCAATCTAACCCCAGCCACTTAAGGCTGAAAAGGATCTCATCCAGGTATTCTTTTTTGGAGCGCAGGGTATCTGTATCTTCGATCCTTAAAATAAATTTCCCGCCCTGGGATTTAGCGTAAAGCCAGTTAAACAAAGCTGTGCGGGCTCCGCCGATATGCAGATTGCCCGTAGGGCTGGGCGCGAAACGAACTCTAACCATTTATGAACACCTCTTAGTTAACAAATTATTTTACTAAACTCGATCCTTCTTTTAGAGCAGCGATGTTTTGCCGAAGCAATTCCGGTTTGTCTTTCGGGGCCATGGCCTCGATCACTTTTAAAACCGTCATATCGCTTACCAGCCCGGTCCTGGCGATAAAAGCGCCCAGGGCAACCATGTTCGCGGTTTTAATGTTGCCTAATTTAATTGCAGCGCCGGAAAAAGGGAGGCTTTGGGCCAGCGCTTTAGTTTGCGCGGTATCGCCGACCAGTGAGCTATTAACCAGCATTATGCCCTTATCCTTGATCCGGCTATTAAAGCGCTGGAACGAAGGCTCATTGAAGATTATCATCGAGTCGGCCTCCATAATAATCGGAGAACCTATTTCCTCGTCGGAAATTATAACCATGCAATTAGCGGTCCCTCCCCTGACTTCAGCGCCGTATGCCGGCAGCCAGGTCACGAATTTTTTCTCAAGCATGGCCGCTTCGGCAATAACTTTGCCCAGCAGCATGATCCCCTGGCCGCCTGATCCAGCAATTATGATTTTATTAGTCATTTTATTCTTCCTAAGGGGAACTCTTTCGACATCACATCCCGGATCCAGGCCATCGATTTTATTGGAGACAACCCCCAGTAAGTAGGGCACGGGGATAGGACCTCCACCAGAGAAAAACCGGCTTTATTTATTTGGTTCACAAACGCCTGTTTCATCGCTTTTTTTGCCTTGATGATCTCAGCGGGATTTTGCAAAGATACCCGCTCCACATAACAAACCCCGGGCAATTGAGCCAACAGCTCAGAAATCTTTAAAGGATACCCTTGCGCCTTGACGTCTCTGCCTAAAGGAGTAGTCGCGGTCTTCTGGCCGGCAAGCGTAGTGGGAGCCATTTGCCCCCCGGTCATGCCGTACACCGCATTATTAATAAATATTACCGTAAGGTTTTCCCCGCGGTTGGCAGCATGGATAGTTTCAGTCGTGCCGATCGCCGCCAGATCGCCGTCGCCCTGATAAGTAA
>Ga0315275_10000131_pt1 | contig 56956 bp, 58 predicted proteins | sample YL17G03_0_MG_FD_205557 | JGI IMG/M metagenome (GOLD analysis project Ga0315275, IMG submission 205557) | Sediment microbial communities from Yellowstone Lake, YNP, Wyoming, USA - YL17G03_0 | ecosystem: Environmental > Aquatic > Freshwater > Lake > Sediment | place: USA: Wyoming | collected... | reverse complement strand
TTTTCTACGACCAGTGACAGAACAAGGTGCGGAAAGACATCTGGGGGTCGCGGGTTCGATTCCCGCCGGGCTCACTTTATCTTTTTTCACAAAATTAGCTGTGATTTTTCCGCTTTTTGACAGTTTTTTGCCAAATATACGCTTTATTGGCCCTAAAACCTCGAAAATCCCGAAAAGTATTTAAATGCTGAGTGTATTTATTTTAGTTATCGAACTACACCTACACTAAACTATACCTATATAAATTCCTATAGCTCCGTGTGGCTGCTGAGCCCCGTGGGTTAAAAGGGTGGTTGCATTTAACATTTTAGAGCATGTCCTAGTTCCGAAATTCAGGGTTCTTTCTGACGAGGAGAAAAAGAGGTTCCTGGAGAAATACAGAACAACCTCGGACAAGCTGCCCAAGATTCTCCAGATTGACCCCATCGTAAAGAATTTTGAAGCAAAGAAGGGCGACGTTCTCGAGATAAAAAGACAGTCGGAAGTCGCCGGAGAATACATTTACTACAGAATTGTCGTGTGATGCTTATGTCTATTGTGACTATTGTCGGTGGTTTCGGGAAGGAAAGGGAGTGGGTCAGGTACCAGGTCGAATCTTTCAACAATTTCATCGACTTCGGCCTGCAGAAGATAATAAACGAAGTCGGAACCATACGCGTGGTCCAGGACAAGGAAGACCTTAAAATCAAGTTCGGAGAGGTCGCTCTGGGCAAGCCGGTCGTGCACGAAGCCGACGGCTCGAGCAGAACGATATTCCCGAACGAGGCGAGAATCCGCAACCTGAACTACATGGCCCCCATTTATGTCAAGCTCACACCCATTTTCAACGGCGTGCAGGAGAAGTCGGAAACAGTTCACGTAGGCGACCTGCCTGTCATGGTCAAATCGAAGATATGCAACCTTACCGGAATAAATGAAGAAGAACTGGTCGCGGCCGGAGAAGACCCGACCGACCCGGGGGGATATTTCGTCGTAAACGGTACTGAACGCGTGCTGGTCCTTATTGAGGAAATCACTTCAAACAAGCCGATTTTTGAGAAAACCGAGAGCAATGGCATTTCCGTCAGGATAAATTCGGAAAAATCCGGCTTCAAGCAGCGGCACCTTGTCGAGATGAAGCCCGATGGCGAGATAACGATTTCCTTTGCGAACATAAAGAAACTGCCCATAGTCGTGCTCATGAAGGCGCTTGGCCTCGAGAACGACAAGGAGCTGTGCGATCTGGTTTCCAGGGAAGACAGGATTCTGAACGAGTTCTACACCAACCTGTACGAGACCGACGTAATCACTACGGAGGAAGCGGTCGACTACATAGGCAAGAAACTCAAGGTCACCAAGGATTACATAGAAGAAAGGGTTAACCAGATACTCGACCGATACCTTCTTCCTCACCTGGGGCAAGAGGTAGGCGACAGGATAAGAAAGAGCAAGTATCTTGCAAGGATAATAAGGAAATGCATCACAGTAAAGCTTGGCATCTCGCCAGAGGATGACATAGACCACTATTCTAACAAGCGGTTGCTCATGTCCGGCGAGCTGTTCGAGCAGCTGTTCCGTTCGATACTTCTCGGCCGCTGGGGCCTGATAGCGAAAATGACTTACAATTATCAGAAACTGGTGAAGAGGGGCAAGTTCCCTTCCGTCCAGTCCATCATAGAGGCGAATACGGTGACGAAGCAGATTCTTTCGTCGCTGGCGACAGGAACATGGATAGGCGGACGCACGGGCGTATCACAGCGTCTGGACAGGAGCTCTTACATAAAGACAGTTTCGCATCTCCGCTCGGTTCTTTCGCCGCTAACTCCGACCCAGGAGCACTTCAAGGCGAGGCAGATACATCCGACTGAATGGGGGCGATTGTGCCCTGCCGAGACGCCGGAAGGAAGTTCCATCGGCCTCAGGAAGCACCTGGCTCTTCTGACAGAGATAACGCCGGGCATTTCCAAAGAGGAAGATGACGCCATAGTGACCCTTTTACAGGGAGAAAAGCAGGGTGGAAAGAAATGAAAGTCAAAACTGAAGTTGACATTTACTTTAACGGAGACTTCGTGGGAACGACGGACAAGCCCGAAGACCTCGTAGAGGAACTCAGAAAGAAGAGAAGACATGGCATACTGCCCGACCAGATGAACGTTTCTTATCATGCTGAATTCAACGAGATAAGGATAAACACGGATTCCGGCCGCGCGAGGCGGCCGTTGGTCGTCGTAGAGGACGGCAAGCCGAAGCTAACCAAAGAGCACATAGAGAAGCTCAAGACAGGAAAGATAACGTGGGGCTTCCTGGTCAAGCACGGCATTATCGAATACATCGATGCCGAAGAGGAAGAGAACACATACGTCGCGATAGACATGGAAAAAGTTACAAAGGAACACACGCACGCCGAGATAAACCCGCTTCTGATACTTGGCATTTCCGCGAGCCTTACCCCATTCCCCGAATACAACCGTGGCGACCGCGTCAACTACGGAGCGAAGATGGTGGGCCAGGCTATAGGCGCGCCGATAGACAATTTCCACGTGCGAACGGACACGAAGTTCAACGTCCTCACTTACGCCCAGATGCCGCTCGTCGATACGGCGACGGACAAGATCCTCCGCCAGCATCCTTACGGCCAAAACATCGTCGTCGCCGTCATGTGCTGGGACGGCTTCAACATGAACGACGCAGTCGTGCTGAACAAGGGTTCCGTTGATAGAGGTATGTTCCGCTCATTCTACTTCCGCACATATGAGACGATTCGCAAGCGCTACTGGGGAGGCCAGGAAGACATAATAGGCATCCCGGAGCCGGGCATAAAGGGCTACAGGGGCGAGGAAGCCTACAAGGAAATCCCCGAAGACGGCATAATCAACCCGGAGACGAACGTCGAGTCCGACTCGGTTCTCATAAGCAAAACGTCGCCGCTCCGCTTCCTTACTGGCGGAGACTTCACAACGGATATTGAAAACAAGCGCGAGTCGTCCGTGACGATACGTTACGGCGAGCGCGGCATAATCGACAGGGTTCTCATAAGCGAGACGGCGAGCGGAGAGCAGCTCTTCAAGATAAGGACAAGAGACGAGCGCATCCCGGAGCTTGGAGACAAGTTCGCCACGAGGCACGGACAGAAAGGCGTGACTGCGCTGCTTGTACCCCACGAGGACATGCCGTTCACGAAGGAAGGCATCGTACCTGACATATTGTTTAATCCGCACGGCATTCCATCCCGTATGACCGTGAGCCAGCTGCTTGAACTGCTTGCGGGCAAATACGGCTCATTCGCCGGCGAGAAAATCGATTCGTCCGCATTCTCGGGCACGAGGGAAGATAACATAAGGAAAGAAATGAAGAAGCTCGGTTACCGAGACGATGGTAAAGAAACGCTTTACGACGGCCGAACCGGCAAGAAATTCGAGGTAATGATTTTCACAGGCATAGCATACTACATGAAGCTGGACCACATGGTGGCGGATAAGATACACGCGCGCTCGAAAGGCCCGGTCACGCTGCTCACGAGACAGCCGACCGAAGGACGCTCGAAGCGCGGCGGCCTGAGGCTCGGAGAAATGGAGCAGCAGTGCCTGGTGGGACACGGTGCTGCGTTGACATTGAAAGAGAGATTCAACTCTGACGAGACGTCGCTTCCCATATGCCAGACATGCGGCCTGATAGCAATAAACGACAAGACGAAGAACAAGACGTACTGTCCCGTATGCAAGGATTCGAAAATCCTCTGGGTCAGCACATCATACGCATTCAAGCTTACAATGGACGAGCTGAAATCGCTCGGAGTTTACCCGAAGCTTAACGTGGTGGAGATTTAGGTGGAAACATGGCAGGCATAGCATTGTCAAAGATAAGCAGCATTGATTTCGGCTTGCTTTCGCCGAGCACGATGAAATCGTTAGCGACAGTAAGAATCGTGACATCCGATCTCTACGACGCTGACGGTTACCCGGTTGACGGCGGCGCGATGGACCCGAGAATGGGCGTCGTGGATCCTGGCCTCCGCTGCAGGACATGCGGAGGGACGATAGGCGACTGTACAGGCCACTTCGGCTACGTAGAGCTCGCGAGACCGGTCGTGCACGTAATGTACACAAAGCAGGTTTACCAGCTTCTTAAGGCGACGTGCTCGAAATGCGGACGCCTGCTTCACAAGAACCCTCTTTCTCTGGACCAGGTTTCCAAGGCGCCTATGAGAAAATGCCCGCACTGCGACAAGCAGGGAGGCAAAGTCACTTTCGTCAAGCCTTATACTTATTACTACGGCAAGGAAGAGCTCAACCCCATGCAGATAAGGGAATGGTTCGAGCGCGTAAAAGAAGAGGATTTGCAGAAAATCGGCTTCCGCGGCGGGCGTCCTGAATGGCTGACGCTTACTTTATTCCCCATCCCGCCGGTTACTATGAGGCCCTCGATTACGCTAGAGACAGGCGAGCGCTCCGAAGACGATCTCACCCACAAGCTGGTCGACATAGTCAGGATAAACCAGTCGCTTAAAGAGAACATAGACATCGGCGCGCCGGAATTCATACTCAACGATTTGTGGGAGCTACTGCAGTATCATGTTGCTACGTATTTCGACAACGAACTTACCGGAATCCCGCAGGCAAGACATCGCTCCGGACGACCTCTGAAGGGCATAATCCAGCGGCTGAAAGCGAAGGAAGGGCGAATACGCGGCAATCTTCTGGGCAAGAGGGTCAATTATTCTTCCCGCACTGTCATATCGCCCGATCCGACGCTTTCTATAAACGAGGTCGGCATACCGGCCGAGGAAGTGGCGAAAGAGCTAACGATTCCTGAGACCATCACTTCTTTGAATGTTAAAACTATAAAGGACCTGATAAAAGATGACAGGGTCAACTACATCACCAGGCCGGACGGCCGCAAGATAAAGGTCACTGACGAGAACAGGAAAGACATAATAACCAACCTTACCATCGGCTGGAGCGTGGACAGGCAGCTTAAAGATGGCGATGTTGTGCTGTTCAACAGGCAGCCCTCGCTGCACAGGGTTTCCATAATGGTTCACAGGGTAAAGGTCATGCCTTACAGGACGTTCCGCATGAACCCGAGCGTGTGCGCGCCCTACAACGCCGACTTCGATGGAGACGAGATGAACATCCATGCACTGCAGTCGGAGGAAGCGCAGGTCGAGGCGTCAATGCTCATGGAAGTCAAGAACAACATAATTTCCCCGAGATTCGGCGGCCCGCTTGTAGGCCTCGATCTCGACCAGATTTCAGGCATATTCCTTCTTACCGGTAAGGATACCGTCTTCAGCAAGAAGGACGCGACCGAACTTTTCTCAAGGGCGGCGATAGACATAGAGCTTCCTGACAAGGAAAAGCTCACGGGCAAGGAGCTCATCAGCATGCTGCTTCCTAAAAAGCTCAACATGAACTTCAAGGCCAACGCTTGCAAGGAATGCGACAAATGCGCTAAAGAGGAATGCAAGCACGACAAATGGGTTTCCATAAAAGACGGCGTCCTCAAAACGGGCGTTATCGACACGAGAGCCGTCGGAGCGTTCAGGGGTAAGATGCTCAACAAGGTCAGGCGACTCGTAAGCGACGACGAGCTTAAAAATTTCATAGACAGGCTCGGCAGGGTCGGAGTTTCGTATCTTATGATGAGGGGCTTCTCAATCGGCATCTCGGACCTCGACGTTCCCACAAGGATTGAGAACTCCATAACAGATGAAATAAGCAAAGCGATGAAAGATGCCGACAAACTGGTGGACAAGTTCGGTGAGGGCAAGCTAAAAGTCCTTCCTGGCATGACGCCGGAAGAGTCGCTTGAGACTCAGATACTTTCCACGCTGGCCGAAGGCCTGAACACTGTCAGCGAAATAATGATAAAGAACATAAAGCCAAGCGATATCCTGGTGATGTCGCAGTCTGGCGCGAAAGGCTCTAACATAAACACGACGCAGATGTCCGCGTGCGTCGGTTCCGAGACCATTCTGGGCAAGCGCATACAGAGAGGATATCTCGGAAGAACGACTACGCACTTCAAGGTCGGTGACCTGTCCGCGGGAACGAGAGGCTTCGTAGCAAGGGGCTTCAAGCAGGGGCTCACGCCTTTCGAGTTCTTCTGGAACGTCATGAACGGCCGCGAGGGCCTTATGGACAAGTCACTGCGAACCAGAAAATCCGGATACATGCAGCGGCGCCTGATGAACTCGCTCCAGGACCTAAAGGTCTGCGAGGACATGAGCGTGCGCGATTCTAATGGTAATATAATCCAGTTCTTTGTCGGCGATGACGGCATTGATCCGTGCAAGTCGGACTGGGGCAAGCTGAACTGGACTGATTACGTTGAACACGGGTAAGTGATGCTTATGACAGAAATACCGCTAAAAATCAGGGGAGAGATAGACGAATACTGCAAGAAGAAGGGCATAGAAGGCGAGAAGAAGAACGAGATAATCGAGAAGGTGCGGCATTTTTACCGCATGGCCATGTACGATCCTGAGGAAGCGGTCGGAGTCGTGAGCGCCCAGTCGCTTTCCGAGCCCGCGACACAGATGACGATGCGTACGTACCACTTTGCTGGTACTGCAGGCATCCAGGTAACGCTGGGCCTTCCGAGGCTCGCGGAAATATTCGACGCGAAGAAAGAACCTGAAACGCCGAGCATGACGATTTATCTGGATTCCGAGCATAGCAGCGAGGAAAAGGCTGTAGACATAGCCAAGAAGATAAAGGAAGTCAAGCTCAAGGATTTCGTTTTAAGCAACACGATTGACCTGATAAACCTCACGATTACGTGCCAGATAGACATCGAGAAGCTGAAGAAATTCGACCTCGAGATGAAAGAGCTTCCCAAGCACGTCAAGCTGAAGAACATAGACGTAGAATTCAAGGGAAAAGAGCTGGTCATAATGTCGAAAAAATCTGACAGCGTCAACCTCCACAAGCTCAAGTACAAGCTGCTCGAGTCGCACATAAAAGGCGTCAAGAACATATCGCATGTCATAGTCAGCAAAGACGAGGGGAACGAGTGGGTGATATCGACGCTCGGCTCGAACCTCCACAAGGTCCTGTCCATTGAAGGCGTAGACACGGCAAGGACGACCTGCAACAACCCCTTCGAGATATACGACGTCTTCGGCGTCGAGGCCGCGAGAAACTCAATAATCAAGGAAGCCGTAGGCACGATAGAGGAGCAGGGCCTCGGTGTCGACATACGCTATGTTTCCATGCTCGCCGATCTCATGACGTCCGGAGGCAGGATAATGGGCATCGGGCGATATGGCATAGCCGGCAACAAGGACTCTGTTCTTGCGAGAATGGCATTCGAGGAAACGAAGAAGCACATCATCTCCGCAGCTATCGAGGGAATGCGCGACCCGCTCAAGGGTCACGTAGAGAACATAATCATGAACCAGGTAATACCCATGGGCACCGGCGCGTTCACACTCGTCGGGCGCATGCCTGAAATAAAGAAAGAAGCCGGAGATGAAGCGGAGGAAACCAAGGAAGAGGCAAAGGAGAAGAAGGAAAAGCCAAAGGCCGATAAGAAAAAGGAAGACAAAGCCGAAAAACCCGAAAAGAAGGCGAAGGAAAAGAAGAAAACCACAGCCAAGAAAAAGAAATAAGGCTTAAATATATTACCTTCTAAAGATATTCATAATTTACTGGTGAATCGAATGCTGAAGAATGAGATAGAAATCCCGGAAGGCGTGAACGTTTCGTTTGCGAACGGAAGGCTCATGGTCAAGGGCAAGAAGGGCGAGTCCAGCAAGGAGTTCGTCCATCCTATGCTCAGCCTCAGCGTTGAAGGCAAAAAAATAGCCATAACTTCAGATAATGAAAGAAAAAAGACGAGGGCTATCGTTAACACGTGGGATTCGCTTATAAGAAACATGTTCAAGGGCGCGGAGAAGACGTGGAAAGCGGAGCTCAAGCTTGTTTATTCCCATTTTCCCGTCAAGCTCAAGGTCGACAACAACAGGCTTCTCATAGACAACTTCATGGGCGAGAAGAGCCCCAGAAGCGTTCCTGTCCCGGCGGACATGAAGGTCGAGATAAACCAGAGCATGCTGATCGTCTCCGGCCATGACAAGGAGCGAGTGGGCCAGCTTTGCGGCAGGATTGAGCAGACAACGAGGGTAAGAGGCTATGACAAGCGCGTGTTCCAAGATGGCATATACATAACGAGGAAACCATACCTGGAGGGACAGGAATGAATCCAAAATCAGGCAAAACGAAAGAGGAGCTTCTTGCCATAAGAAAGAAGATAAAGAAGAAGAAACCCTCGTTCCTTCGCCAAGAGTGGTACAGCAAGAAGGCAGTCGGCATCAAGTGGCGCAAGCCAAGGGGTATTCACTCGAAGCGCCGCGAGCACGAAGTCGCCAGAGGCGCGCTTCCGAGGCCGGGTTTCGGCTCGCCTGCGGCAGTCCGCGGCTTAAACAAGCTCGGCTACAGGGAAATCATTGTCAGGAACACGAAAGACGCGGCAAAGATAAACCACAAAGAGGAAATGGCCGTCATAGCTAAGAGCGTCGGCAGGAAAAAACGCCTTGAAATTCTTGAGTTTGCGATTAAAAACAATATAAAAGTTGCCAACAAAAGATAAAGTATAAACCATTTTTTTAAATTCGGGAGCTTGGAGGGTTTTAGCGTATGTTCGATAAGCACTGTCCGGTATGCGGCGCACACGGCAGACTTTGGAACAAGGAGCCTGAGGCTTTCATGTGCCCCAAATGCTCGACCTTTTTTTCGACTTTCGGCCTTGTGCTGGAAAACCCGGAAGAAGATAACGTCGTTTGGAATTAAACGCCCGTATAAAAAATGAACTAAAGCCCGCCGAAGACTTCCTGTTCTGGATATACTGCTATGCCTTCCTTGTCGATGATCTGCATGGCGACTATCTTTTTCAGTTGCTTCGCGCCTCTGAGTTTCAGGATTTCAATCGCGTTCTCGCGCACGTCGCCCTTGCGTATGTTGTACAGAACGACGACGCCGTCAGCCAGAAATTCTTCGACGCCCGTCGGGCTGAAGGTTTCCGGTATCTGCTTGGTTTCGGCTAACATGAATGACGTCGCTCCCAGCCGCTCGAAATACCTGAACAACTGCTCTATGTAGCTCCTGTACTGGCTGGTCCTGCCCATGAAATACGAGGCGATTGCGCTCAGCGAGTCGATGATGACAATGTCCGGTTTGAAGCCTTCCGGCAATATGACCGGCTCTATGTCTATCAGCAGCTCGCCGCGCTCCTAAAGAAAGACGGTATAACCATAAAAAACGGCAAAATAGACCTCAAAAGATACCTTTACCGGTTTTAAAATCTTAAAAATCCCCGCTGCAATTTTAAAGCATGAAGGATGGCATGAAGGTTCCCAATAAGGACGTCATACTTTTCGTCATAAAGGAAGTCATGCAGAAGCACAAGGAAATCGCTTCGTTACGCGAGTTCACAGACCTTGTAAACATGCGCCTGAAAATGGTCGACTCAAGGCTTTCCATATCCGGCCCGCGCCTCAGAAGCATTTTCACCAAGATGCCCGGCACTAAAATCGTCACTGAAACGCGCATGGGCGGCAAGATGGACAAGTGCCCGTCATGCTACGGCGGGCTTAAGAAGATTTACACTAAAAACCTGAAGGGCAGGAAAATCCTTTACAAGATGACCTGCCAGCGCTGCGGTTACGCGGGCGTGAACGGCAAATTCGCGCCTAAAAGGTACAAGTTCGCAAACGTTTGATTGCGGGCCTAATTACCTCAAAATTCACATGTAAATAACGCGCACTTTCTTCAGCTCTTTTATGTTCCTCGCGCCGACCAGTAACATCGCGTCCTCGAGCTGCGATATGACTTTTTCCAGATGCCTCTTCACACTTTCTGACGATTCTGTCGCCGGCTTGAGAAGCGGCAGCGCCATGCCGACCAGCGAGGCTCCCATGGCGAGCGCTTTCGCCACTTCGACGCCGTTGCGTATCCCGCCCGAGGCGATTATAGGGACTTTTACCGAGTGCGCCACGTCCCTAAGCGCTTGCGCCGTTGGGATGCCCCATTCCTCTATGTGGCTTACGTCTTCTTTGGTCCTGTGGCCATCAACTTTCACCCATGACGTCCCTCCGGCGCCTGCGACGTCAATCGCCTTAACGCCGGCGAGGACAAGCTCATGCGACAGCCTTCCTGAAATGCCGCAGCCCGTCTCTTTTACAATTATGGGGAATCTGGATTTCGAGCAGAGCATTTTTATGTCATCATAAATGCCCTTCCACGACTTGTCGCCCTCGCGCTGCGCGAGTTCCTGTGCAACGTTCATGTGAACGGCAAGGCCGTCTGCCTTTATCGCCCCGGCGAGCGAAATGACTTTGCTGGTGTCGTAGTTCCTAAGCTGCGCCGCCCCTATGTTGCCCAGCAGAAAAATCGATGGCGCGACGTCGCGGACGAAATACGTCCTCGCGGCTTTCGCATCCTCCAGCATCGCGCGCTGGGAGCCGACCCCCATGCCGATGCCTAATGCTTCGGCCGCTTTGGCTAGGTTCTTGTTTATGCGCTCGCCCTGCGCAGTCCCGCCGGTTATCGCCTCTATGAAAAGCGGGTAGCGGAATTTACTGCCGAGGAATTGCGTGCTCAGGTCGATGTCGCTCTTGTCCATCTCCGGGAGCGCGCGGTGCTCGAGCTCGACGCGCTCGAAACCATTGGATTTCGCGAACTCCACGTCCTTCTCCAGGCATATGCGTATGTGGTCATCCTTGCGCGATTTCGTGATAGAAGACATAATAACCATTATTCATTTTCCATTAATGATAGTTCCAAGGCCTTTGCCTCCGAGCAGCGCTCTCTTCAGCGCTTCAGGCTCGAGGCCGTTTATTATCTCGACTTCGACGCCCATATCAAGCGCCATCTCTACCTTCTGGAGCATCCCGCCTGTCACGTCAGCGACGCCATCGGATGACGAGAGCGACTTTCTAACCTCGCCGAAATTCTTTTTGGTGATTTCCTTTATCGTTTTCCCTTCCGGGTCGAGCACGCCGTCCGTTTTTCCGATCATCAGCATCCTCTCCGGTTTCAGCTTCTTCGCGAGAAAGCTCAGAATCTCCTCGGTCGAGATTATGCAGCATCCCTTCGCTTCGTCGAGGCACGCGTCGCCATAGGGTACGGGTACCATGCCCTTCGAAAGCAAAGTCTCTATGGGTTTGGTGTACCATTCTTTTATGCGGTCGTTCTTGGCCGTGCAGGACGCGGACGGCTGGATCGAGACGGCGTTCTCGCCGGCTTCAATCAGCGAAGTGACTATAATCCTGTTTAGCGTCGCGGCATCGTTCTGCACCTTCGCGAAGCCTTCCCAGCTCTTATCGTTTATAATGCCTTTCTGAGTTTCATATTCCTGCGCCGAGACGTGGGGGAAGCTGCCGCCTCCGTGGCCTATCAGAATAGCGAACTGCTTCTGCGCCCTTGCCTCGTGTATTTCGCTGCAAATGCGTTTTATCACATCGCTCCTGGGCGTGTACGGCTTAGATTTGTCCGTTATGAGCGAGCCGCCCAGTTTGATGAATATCAGGTTTTTCATAGTTAAAATTGCAAATCTTTATTTAAATTTAAAACAATTACTTTCATGCCTTACGAAAAGGAGTGCGCCGTGTCGCTGAACGCGTATCTCAGGCTATATCCGAACAGCTTCTTCGGCAGGCCGTTAAAAGCGACTGAACTAAAAAGCGCCTGCAATTCGCTAGTTTTCGCCGGCTTCTCCGCCTTGGTGCCGCTTGCTGGGGACAAAAAATATTACTGCGTCATACTCAGACTCATCCATCAGGACATCGAGGATTTTTACTGCGTGCTGGCGTCAGGGGACAAGAAGATGCTGGAATGCAAATTTTCAGACGCAAAAAAAGCCGCCGACCCGAAAACGCTTGAAAAATTCGAAAAGTATTATGCGGAGGAGGAAAAGAAGTTCCGCTAGTTTCCCCTGTCCCATCTTTTGTAAACTTTGTTATCAATGCCCAGCGAATCCAGAACCTTGCCGATTATGTGGTCGGCCATCTCATCAATGCTTTCAGGTTTTGAATACATTGTCATGACAGGCGGGAGTATAATGCCGCCGGCCAGCGTGACCGTTCGCATGTTCTCTATGTGTATGAGGCTCAGCGGCGTTTCTCTGGTCACGAGCACGAGCTTCCTGCGCTCCTTAAGGCAAACGTCGGCCGCCCTCAGCGTGAGATTGTCCGAATAACCGGATGCGATGCCTGCGAGCGTCTTCATGCTGCACGGGATTATCACCATGCCTTTCGTCTCGAAAGAGCCTGACGCTATGGGCGCGAAGAGGTCGCGGTAACCATACGTCCTGGCCGCGAGCTTTTTCACGTCGCCGACCTCGTGCTTCGTTTCGTGCTCTATTATTTTCTCTGCCGTTTCGCTTATTACAAGGTGCGTCTCGATGCCCATTCGCTTTAGCGTTTCGAGAAAGCGCACGCCCAGAATGGCGCCGGAGCTGCCTGAAATCCCTACTATTATTTTTTCCTTCGCGCTTTCATGCATGCTCCACTGTCCCTTTCGTCGCGTCGACTTTCAGCTTGTCGCCGGTCTTGAGTTTATCTATGTCGATGCCGTCGACACATGGTATGCCGGCGAGAATCACGCCGGTAGCGACTATCGTTTCTGTCTCCTTGTTTATTATCGCCTTCGGGGCGACGCCGTTCTTCTTCAGGCCGTAAATCACATACGAGCCGACCGTCGAGCCCTTGCCGTTGGGGAAGACGAGAATCTTGTCTTTTACATTCGTCCCCTCGAGTTCGTGGCCTTTCTCGATTACGACACCCGTTTTCGCGTCAATCCCGCCGTAGAACCCGAGCGGCGTTTTCGAAACGATTGCTTCGCCCTCGGCCTTGCCGGGCGATATGCTTCTTCCTTTCATGATTTCTTTCGTCATAATAATCACCCCTTGATCAGATCATCTACATTTTTGAAAACAACGTTCTGCTTGCAGAAGCCGGGAAGATAATTGCCAGCCTTTCCAGAGTCGACCCCGGTCGTCTTGAAGCCCATCTGCTCTATCGGCGAGACGACCATGCATGTATCAGCGACGACTTTTCCGCCCGCTTTCTCTATCTTTGTTGTCAGGCCCATGCGCGTCGCTGCGTCTTTCATCACGCGCGATGTGCATATCCACAGCGGTTTTCGAAGGCGTTTGCCTTCGAGCTTTTTCGTTATGCTTATTATTTCCCTGAGCGAAGCGTGAGGGCAGCCGATGACGACGAGGTCCGGATCCTTGCCGGTGTTGAGTTTTGCGTACGCCTCTTTGAGTTCTTTCTCCCCGACATCGATTGTCTCAAGGCCTTTCGTGTCCATCATGCCCGCTTCCGGCGTCATGCCGTCGACGTGATACAGTGCGACCGCGCCGCTCGCGGCCATCGCAGCGCCGAGCGCCTTGAGATTGTCTGTGTTCGCGTTTTTGATACCGGTAAAATACGGGACCTTGCTACCGGCGATTTTGCCGACGTGAGAACCAAGCGCTCCGAAGTCCGCGTTGAACTCCAGGTTCGCGTCGATCTTGAAATGCATTTGAGGTTTCCTGTTCTCGTCCAGATGAAGGCCGTAATTCGGCGTGAAGCCGCATATCGCAGCGGCGAGCGCCGAAGGACCGCCTTCGCGGTTCGTCCTCGCGCCTATGACAGAATTCGAAAAAGACACAGCCGAGCTTTCGGACCAGGCTATGTGCTCGCGGAAGCGCGGAAGATTGCCGGCCAGGTAAGGAGTGCACGTCGCGGACATGACAATGCCCATGCGCTCGAACGCGTCCATCACCCTCTTCTGCATCCTGGCGAAGTCTTCAGGGAAACCAATTTCTTTCCAGCTTTCCATGTCAATCCCCGCGGGATTGAGGAAAGTGAGAATCTTGACTTTCGCTCCCTTGCTTGCCATATCCTCAAGGAACTCAAGGCCCGGGTCGCCTAGCGATTTGTAAGACACACCCGCGACCTGCGCGGAGCCGATGTCTATCATCTTGTCAGCCTTGTAAATGTCGCCCAGCCGCACGAGCAGGCGCATTTGCCGCTCGACGACCTCGCCGTGCTCGCCGTTAAGCATTTTCTCCTGTTCTTTCGTGAGATACATGATCCATCCTCCTTAGATCTTCTTTTCGATTTCCTTGCAGTTCTTCTTGAGAATCTCTATTTCTTTTTTGCTCGCTTTGTTAACATGAATTCCCGCTATGCACACGACGGCTTTTTTCGTTTTCCGGCATTTTTTCTCTGATATGGACTTGGCGACAACCCAGTCGTAGTGGCCTTTCCTGTTGATGACTTTCGCTGGTTTCCCGGGAGCGCACACGACGACCGAGCCTATGTGCGTCCTCTCGCCGCCGCCGAGGAAAAGGACTATCTCATTCCCTTGCTTCGCCTCTTTCAGCCACACTTTGTATTTTCCCTTTCCTGCAGTGAGCATGCGCATCTACTCCACCAGATAATCTTCAAGATTTATTTTCATGGGTAGCTCCGGCCTGCTGAAATCCTTGCCCTTGCTGACGAGCGGTTTGGTGAGGTCGAAACCCACTTTCGTCGTTTCGCGGGTCGCCATGTCCGAAGACGGGTCGAGGGACGAGCCTTTCTCTTTCGTCTTGATTATCATGTCCTTGTCTCCTTGGAAGCGCGTCGCCATGGCCCACTCGATTTCGCTGGGGTTCTCGATGTCTATGTCATGATCGACGATGAAGACGTGCTTCATCGAAGCGTGACCCCTGAACGCGGCTTCAATCGCCTTGCGCCCGTCGTCCTCGTGCTTCTTGTGAATCTTGACGGCGCCGTGCAGCCATGAACAGCCACCGGGCGTTATGTAAACGTCGAGGCATTCGCAGACTTTGTTGACCTCGCGGAAAATCGTCGGTTCGCGCGGCATGCCCATCAGAATCTTGTGCTCTAAATCGCCTGGCAGCAGCGCGTGGAATAGCGCGTTTTTCCGTGCGTATATTTTCTTTACTCGCACCACCGACTGTTTCCTGATTATGTCGAAAGTCTCGGTCAGGTCGAGGAACGGTCCTTCCTCTGCGAGCTCGCCGGTGAACTCGCATATCATCACTATCTCGCTTTCAGGGACGATGTGCCCGTCGAGTTCGACGACATTCGTTTCATGTAACGCGTTCGCTATAGCAAGCTCGTTCTTGCCCAGTTCCGCCGATATGGCCGCGCCGATGAGGACGGTCGTGGGGTTGCCGATGCAGAAAGCGAATTCCTTCAGGCCGCGCTTCTGGTATTCGTTCAGGTGGCGCTCGAGAATGCGGAACACCATCCTGTCCTTGCCGATTATCATGGCGCGGTGATACGAAGCGTTCGTGCCGTATTGCGCATCCTTAGCGACAGCGATGCCTGAAGCGATGTACGGCCCGCCGTCTTTGGGGTAATACGTAAGAATCGGAAGCTTATGCAGGTCGCAGGGAAGTTCATGATAATCATCTGCTTCCACGACCTTTGGCTCTTTCGGGTTCTCGATTGCGCTGGTCAGCTTCGGTATAAGTTCTTTTTTGTCGATGCCTAGGCCGAGGCAAACCAGGTCGCGGGTCGAGCAGACGTTCGAGACAACCGGCATGTCATGCCCTTTGACATGCTCGAAAAGCACAGGCTTGCCTGCCAGCATCTTGACCATGGTCGAAATCTCGTATTTAGTATCGACGGGCTTCTTGATTTTTACAAGCATTCCCTTATGATCAAGCAAATTCACGAACTCTCGCATGTTCATCACAAATCACCCTAAATCCTTTCAACCTTCAATAGTCTTAATAGAGAAATTGGGTTTTTATTTTAAATTGTTGAAAGACGCCATTCGTCGAATATCAAACGCCGATTTCCGTCTTAAGCGTCTTGTAGCCATTCGCTTCTATCGCTTTCGCTATATTGTCCTGGACGCTCTTGCCGGGAGTGAGCAGTATGACATAGCCGCCGCGGCCGGTGCCTGTTATCTTCGCGCCTGCCGCGCCGTTCGCCTTGGCGATGTTTATTATCTCCTCTGCCTGCTTGCATGAAAGGTTCATTCCCATGAGCAGACGGTGGTTCTCATCCATCAGCTTGCCGAGTTTTGTTATATCGCCTTTTTCAAGGACGCCTCTCGCTTCTTTCACGATTTTCAGGTAATCGCTGAATATCTTTTCGTATTTCTTCGGGTCCGCTTCCTTTGCTTTTTTCACGTCTTCGACGACGAGTTTCGTCTCCTGCGAGATGCCAGTATTGCCTAGTACTATCTCGATGGTTCGTTTCGCCTTTATCAGCTCCATCCTGTTTTCGCCGCCTTTCAGGTTTTTCTCGAACCAGAGAAGCCCGCCGAAGGTTGCGCATGTGTTGTCTATGCCCGACGGCGTGCCTGCCGAACCCTTCTCGCCCTCGTATGAAATCCTGTTCACCTGCTCGTCATTCAGGTTGAGATTGAAATATTCTGAGAAAGCGCGTGCTATGGAAGTCGCCATGGCAGCGCTCGCTCCTATGCCGCTCGTGCAGAAGAGGTTGCCCGAAAGCGTGATTTTTACAGGCGTCTTAACAGGGTCGATTTTCATGAAGTCTAGAATGAGCTTCATGGAACGGTCCATCTCGTCCTTTTTTGTCACCTTGTAGCCTTCGGTCGCCGGCCGTTTGTCCACAAGCTCGAATTTCTTCGCCTTCTCGATATTCGCGATGGTTTTGTCGCCTATCGCCGAAGCTATCGCTGGCAGACCATACACAACAAAATGCTCGCCAAACAAAATGATTTTTCCGAAACCGTAACCTTCCGCCATGACATCACCATCCTGCTTATTCGCCGAATCATGAAACACGCGCTATTTCAAATATTTAAGCACGCAGTTTAAAAAATAACCTATTGAATTAATTGTGTGATTTCATGGTTGCGCTAACGGACAAGAACAAGTGCCTCAGGTGCGGCGGATGCGTGGCAGTATGCCCGAAGCTCGCGCTCAATCTTACGGAGCACGGCATAGTCTGCGACGCGAAGCGGTGCGTCAACTGCAACGCATGCGTGGACTTCTGCCCGGTCGAGGCGATGAGCCTTAAGAGATAAAAAGCAAAACCCGAAGAGTTCTTTATGAAAAAACAAATAAAAGTGCTAGCCGGTGGAGTGTTCAACATCGTTCACCCCGGTCATATTTTATTCCTCAAAAAAGCGAAGGCGCTCGGCGATTATCTTGTAGTCGTGATAGCGAACGACAAGACAGCCAACAGAACGAAAGCATACCACGTCACCAACCAGGAAGAGCGGAAAAGGAACATCGAGCGCCTCGGCGTGGCCGACAAGGTCGTCATAGGCGACGAGCGCGACTTCATGAAAGTCGTCCGCGACGAAAAGCCGCAGATCATAGCGCTTGGCTATGACCAGCGAGCGGACGAGCGGAAGCTCGCGGCGCTTCTCGCTGAGGAAGGCATTACATGCAAGATAACGAGAATCATGGAAAATTTAGGCGACTACAAGACTAGCGACATTATAAAAAATAAGAAAAAGCAATGAGGGACTCAGACTTCCTCTTCATCATCCGATGGATCTTCTTCGTCCCACGGATTAGTTGGCTCTTCACCTTCGTCGTCGAAAATCAAACATACCACCCAAATTTACAATTATTATTGAACGGCATGGGTATTTAAGACTTTTGCAGATTGAAACTGAGAGCTAGCGGCGCAGCTATAATTACAGATATGGAAAAAAAAGATTCGCAGGATTAGCTTTTTATCTTGCCTGCTTTATCATTTTCCTGTCGCCTATTTCCCAGTATTCCACTTCTTTGCCCGGCTGTACTTTGTCCTTAAGGTCCGCTGGAATCTCGCAATCGAACATCGAGTAGTCCTCGAGATTCATAAGCTGTGCCATGTTGCCTGTTATTGAAACGACCTGCGCCCCTTTCTTCAGGATCATGGGGACGTTGCAGCCTGCCGACGTAGGCTTCATGAGCGTTCGCTTCTTTTCGTCGAACACGCCTATCGCTTCCACACGTGCTTTCGTAGCGCCGTGCTTTCCCGGTTTGGATGTGGATACCTTAAGAACCTTGCATGGCTCCCCGTCAATCATGACATAGGATCCGGGCTTCAGGTCCTTCACTTCAGCTACTCTTTCAGTCATAAACAACCTCAAAACCTTAATTTAGTAATATTATCCGTTATCATTATAAATACTTTGGTCAATATATTGAACACCCGCTGTTTAAACCGCTATTATGCAACCACCACAGCGAAACCGTAATATACACAGAACCATAGAAATCTTTATAAATGAGTAAACTATAAGATATATTAACGTTTAGATTACTATAATCACTTAAAGGGAGTAAAATGTGCCCAAAAGTTGATGAAAAAAAACAAAAATGTCCTGAATGCAAATCCACTCATTTACGTTACGATTCTTCGCGCGGCGAGATGATATGCGGCAGCTGCGGCCTTGTTATTAATTCTTCAATGATTGACACGACCCAGGAATGGCGCGCTTTCGACGACAGCCAGAGATCGCGACGTGTGAGAACGGGCGCTCCGCTGACCGTGACGAAGCACGACCAGGGTTTGACGACGGAGATAGGCAAGGGACGCGGCGAGCTGTTCAAGGTCGCTGCAAAGAAAAGAGCGCAGTATTACAGGCTTTCCAAGTGGCACAAGCGCCTGATAAAATCGAAGGATCGCAATCTTTCGTTCGCCTTCTCCGAACTCCAGAGATTAATTTCATATTTGAATCTTTCGCAGGCGGTCCACGAGAAAGTGGCGAAACTTTACGAAAAAGCGGTTGAGAAAGGCCTCGTACGCGGCCGCTCGACTGAATCCATAATTGCGGCGTTGCTCTACACCACATGCAGGGAGGAGGGCGCGCCAAGAACGCTTGACGAGATTTCGAAAGCGTCCGGCATCCCGAAGAGGGACATAGGCAAAACGTACCGTTATATTTCAAGGAAACTCGACATCCGGATTCTGCCTGCGAAGCCGCAGGACTACATCCCGAGATTCGGCTCTCTGCTTGGCCTTGACGAGAAAATCCAGGTAAAGGCTGTCAAAGTTCTCGACGAGGCGATGCGCTACGACGTGACCAGTGGCAAAGGCCCGATAGGCGTCGCAGCGGCGGCGTTGTACATCGCGGCCGTGCTTGAGGGCAAGAAAAAGACGCAGCGTGAAGTGGCGGATGCGATAGGCGTGACTGAAGTCACCATTCGAAATCGTTACAAGGAAATAGTCGAGCGCCTCGGCATAAAGGACGAGGTCGAGGAAAAGGTCAAGGAAGAAGAGGAAATTCTGGATTAAATCCTAATTTCCCATCCAATTTCTGAATTTTTGTGATTTTCATGCCAGGATATAGATTCCTTGGAAACTACGGCGGAAACCTGAACGGAAGGAAAAATTGTGTTAGGGGCACGTCTTGCAAAAACCCTCGCAGATCAAGGTATTTCAAAATTGTATTTGTCAGGACACGAAGTCTGTGATGAAGAAAAAAACTACACTCCCATCGATGCATTTCCTGAAAGGCATTCTGGCAATGCCTTTGAAGCCGAAGTCATAAAAGGAAAAATGAAAATACCGAAGAATCTTATAGCATATACTCATCTCGAAAAAAACAAAGTTACAATAATCGGCATGCCTGGAAAGCATGGTAATTATCTTGAAATATGGAACACCGCTGAGATTGAAAAATTCACGGAGAAACCAATGACCGTAGAGCAGATGGAAAACATCGCTAGGCTTTTATCTGGAGATAAGCCTTGAAATCTCTTTTATCTCGGCATTGGTTTTTATGCCTTTCAGTTCCAGATGCGTCCTCGATGCCTCGAAGCCTTTCGATCTCAGTTTTTCGATTAGCGTCTCCATTTTCGGCGGACTCGCCTTCAGCGACTGGGCGACCATGTGCACGTCGTAATAGAACGGCTGGTCGATCTCTTCCGCGCATATCTGTATCTCTTTCTTGCCTCTGAACTCGAACGATGCGAACAGGCGCTTGCAGAATTCGTGGTCCTGAATTTTCCCGGTCCAGAGCGGGCCGATGTGCTTCATTGCGTTTCTGCAGTTATTGCAGCGGCTCTCGACGCCGATTTTCCTGTTGTGGCATTTTGGGCAGTATGAGACCATGCTTATTTTTGAGATTGCCTTTTCCGGGCCGTACGATACGCGCCCAATGACACGGAAATAATGGTTCGCGTGCGAGTAAAGCGGCTCGAAACTCATGTTGTGCGTAGCGAGGTTTTTGAGAACCGATGTAATCAGCACGCGCACGCCCAGTTCTTTGGGGAAATCGGTGCCGCATGCGAAAACGCCATACCGCCTGAAGCATGCTTCTGCGAACTTGCCTGAGAGCGCTCCCGAGTCAGTCGCGGTCACGCCTATAACCGAGGCCTTCCTCAGCGCATAGGCGACGCTTCTCAGATATTTGATCGGCGAGCCGAAAGGGTCGATGTCGACGAAGTTGTAGCGTCTTTTCTCGAGGAAGAGCTGGTTCGCGTCCTTTCTGGAGATTTCGTAAGACGACTTTTTTATTTTGTTGAGGGCGAGATTCTTTTCGATGAGCTTTACGGCGCTCGGGTTGATGTCGTTGAAAACGACGCTACCGATGTTCGCTTCCTTTAACAGGCGGATGCCGCGGACGCCGGTCGCGGCGAGCGGGTCGAGCGCGTCCTTCGCCCCGGAGAGGCGAACACAAGCGATGGTCACGTCACGCTGATGCTCCATGGCCGGGTTGTAGAAAGTTTCCGAGTCCTTCGTTAGCGATTCTTCGGGAACGTAAAGTTGCGCCTTTCCCTCTGTTAGCTTTTTCATAGAGAATGATTCGATGGAAAGAATAAAAATAAAATATGGGACAGGTGGGATTTGAACCCACGACCTATCGGTCTTCAGCTTCGCCATGAAACGGGATTCATTATTCCCGCTACATACGAGCGCTCTCCCAGGCTGAGCTACTGTTATGGCACTTCAGTTCCCACAGAGGTTCTGCCCCATTTTTCTATTATGTTTTTCAATTTATTTTGTTTTTCGTATTCAAATCCTATATCTTTATAGAATTTAAATATAGACTCTTTTCTTTTTATATAAAACCTCAGAGGCCTTGTCACATAGCCATCTTTTCTATTATGCACGGAGTTTGTCGTGAAAATTTCAGTCGTTTTTATATCGAAAAATTTTTTCAGGCCACATCTTATGACTTCCAGAAATTCTTTTAAATTGTCGATTTTGCCAGCTTCTTTCCACATCTCAAAACCTATACCCGGGCTTTTACCTCCCCAGCAGGTGCCCTCGCAATTATAAAATCTTTTCGTGAATTCTCTGAAATAATTTTTATTTTCAAAAATCCATCCAGGAAAAGCGAAATTTCCCAACACCTTGTTGCCGCTGGGAACTCCGCATAGAAAAAGAGTTTTAGCCAGAGGTTTGCAATTCACACCGTAATTGTAACTTTCTCCCCACATATTGGAATAACAAGGCCTCACTTTTCCTTTAACACCAAATATTTTTTCAATTTTCCTTTCGAATCTCAGCTTTTCTTCGTTTATTTTGAAGGTAAAATCTATTCTCCATTTTGGATTGCCCTGAAGATGACCGTCACATATCAAATCTGCAACTACGCCTGCTAGCTCCGGTGAGGGCTTTAAAGGAAACCATTTATTGTAAGGCTTCAGAGCTATCTCGCCTGCTTTTTGTGATTTGTAGATTTTCAGTACATCATTTAAGGTGACAATAGAGCCCATAAAAATAATTTGTGCTGTTATTTAATCAATATTTAACCACGTTTATCTTATCGTCCGTCTGCTTTATTCTGTAGACCCTGCCGTTCCTGAACCTGCCTATCACGCCTTCCAGCGCCTTTTCCATCTCCCTGTAGTGCTCCTGGCAGAGGTAAAGGGAGATTATGTCCTTTTTCTTGGCAGTGCTCATGGTCATCTCGAAAATAAGCATTTCCCTCTCGGGCGGCTTCTCGCATTCCCTGAAGTTGCAGTTGGTCTTGAGAAGGCGGATGTTGCAGTGCCTGTCGACCACGTCGAAAAGCTCCATGCTCTTTTATTGGGTATAAGATTCAAAAAGGTTATTACTAACATCAGATTTTAGCATTTTAAACCTTTCTGTGATGTTTGTCCTAGGTGGACAATAGCCAAACTTCTTGAAAATTTTATATTTGGTTATATGTCTATGATTGTTGCTTCCTATGATTTCCCACCATTTTTCTAAGTTATCCTTACCGTTCAAGTAGAAATAGTGTGTTATTATCTTCCCGGATCTTTCATCAAATCTCTCGTAATCATATTCCGTATGAACTTTTAATCCCAACTCTTTGAAAATTTTACTAAGCTGTATAACAAGTTCTTTGCTTTTGAAGTTCGCTGATATGATAGGATAATAATGAATGTTTTTGTGTCTTTTTTTGAAACTGATAGAAAAATCCGTGTCAATGATACCTCTTAATCAAGCTATAGTGTTGTTTTTATTTCTGAATATTATTTTCGGTATAGTTACATGATCTTTCTTTCCAAAAGAAAGACCGATAATCTTTGTATAAAAATCGAATATAGCTTTGGAACCTATTTTTATTCTCATCTCTCCAAATCTAGCGTTTTTTATCAAATTCACGTTTTTGAAAAGTTTTGTTTTCAGAGGAATGACAAAATTATCAACGTAGTATTTGTCTTCTATCGCATTAAAACTGCAAACTATTGTATAATCTTTTCTACCCCTGCACAAACAACCATCCCCTATTTGTATCCCGATATCTTCAGCTAAATTTGAATTTAGAGTGTGCGGCAATGAGATTTTTCTACGTTTGTCAAAAACACTGAATTCAACACTTTTCAATTCAAGTTCCATTTTTATAATGAGTTTAGGAAAAATATAACTTAATGTAACTATTTCTAACAAAAATAAATTGAGGGTGCGTTAGCCCTCATTTTTAACGTCCCGGGCAGGATTTGAACCTTTAGTCCACGAGATGGTTCCCCAGCTCATGTGCGACCTTTCGGTTAACAGCCGAACGCTCTGCCAGCTGAGCTACCGGGACAATAGTATCAATTAAACCGCACCAGAAATAAAAAGGTTCTGCCCCGTTCAAATAAGAAAAATCTTTACCACCATTAAGTAGCATTTATAAGCCTATAAAACAATTTACTTAAAATCGAGTGATTGTATGGGTATATCAACATATGCTTTAAACGACCCTGTCAGCCCTATGAGCGAAATGGGCAAGTATTTCTACCAGCGTCAGTGAGATTTACGCGGCTAATAATGCCAGGCTTCAGCAGACGCGGGCAGAGATACAGCCCGATAACCCGCGTGCGAGGCCTCTTATACCAGAAAAGATAAGACAAGATTCAATTGATTTTTTGGGAAAACTTGCCTACCCCGTGATGATAGGAATTAGTGTTTATGTGCTTTATAGCGGAATAAAATCGTTGTATAAAAAAAGCGCGGCAAAGAAGGAAAGGCGCAGAACAGAAAAAAGAAGGGACGGCTTTAGACATATTTTAACACAGGACGAAAGGGAAGGAAACTTAAGAAAACACGATAGTGTTGGTGACAATAAGCCTATTGATAGGGGCAGCTCTTATTAAGGCAAGAAGTCTTCCTGCTTGATTTTCTCGGGTAGGTACGTCTCGGAGACGAACTTTATTCCCTTGGCCGAAAGCGCCTCAAGTTCCAGCTTGTGGCCGAAGTGCAGCATGTTCTTCAGCTCTTTCTGCCATTCCTTGGGCTTGAACCAAACGTATTGCATGAGCTCTTTCGTCCGCTTAATGTCGAGGTTGTTCATTTTTATGGTTACGTTGTGGGGAATGGCGAACTTCTCGACGTCCAGCGTCGTCAGCCCTATGTATTTCGCCTCCGGCGTGCCCAGCCGGTCGGAAAGGAATGACAGGTTAATCGAGCCCTGCTTGAAGACTGAATAAATATAATAGCCGTAGCAGTCGGCGTCGCAGAGCACGTACACCGGCAACTTGAATTCGTGGTGCAGGCGGTTGACAAGACGCCTCGTCCCTCGTGCCGGCTGGCCTTTGCCTGTTATGATGAGGCATTTGTTCTTCTTCCAGAACCTGTCCTCATTCAAGCGCTGCCACACGGCGTCTTTCTCTATTACCAGAACGTAGTCGGCCTTCACGTCATCGAAGTGGATGATGTCGCTTTCCAGGTTGCTGGGGATGGCCCAGCCGGAACTTCCCATCTTACCGCAGTTTATGGTGTCGCCCATGTCGCTCAGGACGACGTTGCCGGCCATGTAGCCTTTCCTGTCGGCTTTAAGATTGAGGTTCTCGCGGAGCGAGTTAAGCATCGCCTCAAGGTCCTCGATGACGGGGTCGCTCTCGTCCTGCTCCTCGAAAGTGTTCTCGCGCGTACCAGGGATTGTGCGCTTGAGCGCGTAGTAAAGATCACGAATCGACGTCGTGACGCCCTGCTCGCGTATCTTCTTGCACTCCGCGGCCACCATCAGGGTCTGCATGAACTTCCTGGTGTGGGCGACGTTCAGGTAGAAGCGTTCACTCTTCTTGTCTCCCAGCTGAATCAGGCCGTTTTTCTCGTCGAAGTATATGTTCGAGAGTGACCTGACCGGAAGCTCTATCTTTAGGTTTTCCTTCTTTTCTATCTGCTTCAGGACGTCTTTTCCCAGGTCCGCCAGCTTCTTTGCCTCTTTCGCTTCCCTGGACTCCTTCGTCTCCTTCGGTTTTTCCATCTTCTTCCTCCGTTAATTTATGCCTTTTCGAGTTTATGAGCTCTAAAATCGCTTTCCTTATTTCTTCACTGTCCCCTCCCGTCAGCTCTGAAACCGCGTTCGCCGTTTCGCTGGCGTAGCGTTCGAGCGTCTGCATCCTGTGCAGATGATATTCGCTTCTCCGCTTGCCGGAAAGGTAAAGCCCCAGCTTGCGACTGCATTCCTGCAGCGCGAGCTTTATCTCCTTGATTATGACAGGGTATGAAGCAATCGCTTCCTTCGACTCCGAAGTGAACGGCACCCAGACCGAGAACAAGTGCACGAATATCGCGACCGGCTCCGGGTTTTCCGCGTTGCCTTTCATGAAGTTTGCAAGGCCGTATCTCCTCCATTCGATATCGGCAATCGATTTCATTATGGCGCAATCGCCTTGCTGGTAAAGCAGCGGCACGCGGTTCGCGAAGCGCATGACCTTCGGTTCTGTGATAGCGCCTGCGTAGGCGATGCCCACCTCGACCTGGAAAGGCCATCCGCGGTAGACTTCGGGCGGCCGCGTCACGGCGTCCACCCATTCAGGGCTCAGCTCCTTGGTGAGGCTCTCCTTTATCACGTCCTCGCCTAGCGGCGAAAGGCAGTCCGTCGGGGGTCTGAGCAGCTTGACATTCTTTATGGCCTCAACGATTCTGCGGGCTTCATCGTCGGTGATTTTTCTGGGCTTGCGCGTCTCCTCAATGCCGGCCTTTGTACATATATCTTTGGCCGTTACCCTTCCGACCTTCGTGAACTCGCTGGTCAGGAAGCTTACGAAAGTCCTCGCTTTCGTGTCCCTTAGCATGCGCGTGAAAACGCCGAGCTCGACTCCGTGGAGGTGAGGCATTATCTCTTTCGGTTCTTTGGGCATGTGGTCTATGCCCCTTTTGTACTCGACTGTCGCTGTCGGCGATTCGAAGAGTATGCGCGCATGCGGGTTCGCTATCGCAGTCTGCTTTATGTATTCGGCAATCGACTGCTTGTGCTCCCTGTAAATGCCTTCGGTCACGAACCTGACCTGCGTTCCTTTCCAGCCATCGCCTTCCTCGGTGCTGCTTTCAAGAATTATGGGCTCGTTCTTGCGCACGTCTACCTTCAGCTTGTATTTGAAAATTCTGCCATCGCCGGTGGACGTGCGTATCTCCAGCGGCTCGCCCGTGGTGAGTTGCGTGTATAACGTCGCGGCGGAGATGCCGATGCCCTGCTGCCCTCTTGTCTGTTTGAGTCTATGAAACTTAGAACCGTAGAGCAGCTTGCCGAAAATCCTCGGTATCTGCTTTTCGACGATACCGGGGCCGTTGTCCTTTATGGTAATTTCGTATTTCTCAGGGCCCATCTCCTTCACTCTGACCTCTATGTCCGGCAGTATGCCTGCCTCCTCTGCGGCATCGAGCGAGTTGTCGACTCCCTCCTTGACTATCATGAGCAAGGCTTTTGCCTTGTTGTCGTAGCCGAGCAGGTGCCTGTTCTTCTCGAAGAACTCGGATACCGAAATCTCCCTCTGGTCTTTCGCCATTTCTTCAGCTGCTTTCATGCGCTCTCACTCGTGTCCTTTTCCTCGAGCCTTTTGTAGACATATGCATGCGGCTTGCCCTCAATTATAAGCTCAAGAGCCTCGTTCGCTTTCTCAACGTCGTCCCATTTTCCTATGATGGAAATTGTTTTGCCGTACACGCATATATCCGTTTTGGTCAGGAGCTCGATGTTTTTCCTACACTTGCCCTTGCTGCCTATTATTCTCGATAAAATCCTCTTTATCGTGTTGTCAGTCTCGCGGCCAAGGCTTATGATGATGAGCCTGTAGTCGTCGCTCATCAGTTTCAGCGCTTTGTCCGGAGCGAAGCCCCTTCCTATCGCCTTGACTATCTCCTTGGTCTTCAGGACGTCGAGCGGCTCGCCCTCGATCTCGACGCCGTCGTTTATGGTGATAGTCGTGCGCGTTTTCTTCTCTATTTTTTTCTTGACAGAGCCTTCCGGTCCTATCAGGACGCCTTTTCTTATCTCCGGGATTTTTACCTCTTCAATCATAAAGAAATTTAGTCCTGCACGGACTTAAATGTTTCCGCTTCGTTCTTGCAAAAAAAGATTTACACGTTCTGTATGAGGCCTCTTTTTCTCATCCACTCGATTTCCGCGCGCCTGTATTTCCAGATTACGTCGGCTTTCTCGTCGCTCTCGACTACCCATGGCCTAATCAGCACTATGTCTCCCGGCCTTATCCACTGCTTCCTCTTGAACTTGCCGGAGACCCTGCAGATACGCGTTTTCTTGTCGCTGCAGTTTATCCTGAATCTGCCGCCGCCGAGCATTTCCTCGACAATGCCGATAAGTTCCTTGTCCTTTGGCGTCCTCACCCTGACAACTTCAGCGCCGTCGCTTTCGTTTCTGTGAAAAGCCATAACAAATATTATCAGACTGCTTTAAAAATCTTCAGCCGGTTTTCGGCGAAGCGGACGGTTTCAGTAAAGATAGTCGATCTCGAGCATTATTTTCGCGTTCTGCTGCATCTCGTTTCCAAGAGACTTGTAGAAAAACGCAGAAACAGGACTCTTCAGGTCCGCTTTCACCGGCGAATACTCGCTACCCGCTGCCCACACAAGAACGGCTTTGAGCAGGTTTTTGTACTCTTCGGATGCTGTGGCGTTCGAAATCCAGGCGGTCCTGCCCTTGCCGATGTTCTCGACATTGTAGTTTATCACGCACGCCGGAAGATTCGTGCCCTTCTGGACCAGCAGGATTTTGTTCGGGTTGTCTGAGGCCTGCGTGATGTTCTCGCTGTTAAGGAAATTGGGGAACTCGCTTTTCTCTGTAAAGGTTATTCTCAGGTTGTCCACGCGCGCGTCTTCGCACCTGCTGTAAAGGGTTATGTTGGAGCTTAGAAGGCCGGACGACTGGGCCGATGCGACCTTCCTGCCGTTGCTGTAAAGCGTGAGCTCGCCCATCTTTGATATTATTTTTACGTGGCTCCACTTCCCGGTCTCTGTTAGGTGCGACGTGTTCGTGCCTGTCGGGCGGAGCGGCTGCCTCTGGTAGAAAGAGTCGTAGCCGAGCGACGCGTTGGCCGAGAGCGACGCCAGGTATTCGCTAGCGCTGCTCCTGCCGAAGCCCACCATAAGCGACGCGCCTTCGGCGAGATAAACGTCGAAATCTATATCCCCGTTCCTGAACGTGTTGTAATATCTGGTGAACACGTAGTCTTCCCCGTTGCAGCCGCTGCTGTCCAGCCTTAGGGACGGCGCGGGTCTGCCCAGCGACTGGTCGATTACGCCAGCGCTCCCGAACCACTGGTCAAACCTCTGGAACGTGTCGGAAAATGCAGGGATGTTTATGAACGCCTCGTAAACCTTGTTGGCTTCCATCCCGCTTTGCGAGCTGGCCACGGAGAAAATTATGCCGGCACCGTCGGATTTTGCCGTCGCGGCAGCCAGGCCGAATATGCTTTTCTGCACGTCAGACGGATCCTGGCCCATGGCGTCGAACATCTCGACTACACCTTTGTCATAGCCAAGGAAGTTCCTTACCGCGTACTGGGCCGGCCCGAGGTTTGCGTAGCCGCTTATGAGCGTGACGTCGTAATCCAGCGAGAACGCCTCGTTCATGTTCTTAACCTGGGCAATATCGAAGCTCGTGTTGACGCCGTTTATCATGAACCAGCCGGGCAAGAGAAACGATTTTATGCGCGCGAACTCGCCGTCGCTGCAAAGGCATCCTATCTTTATGCGCGGCTTTATCACGTTCTGCAGCCTGACAGAATATATCATGTTCGGCTGCAGCACGTTTTGCGCGGGATCTCCGGGGTTCGGCCTCAGCGCGTTCTCTATCTGCGTGCCGTTGAACCAGTCCACGCCTTTCGCTTCCAGCGTTTTTATGGCGTCGTTGGCCAAAATGCTGAGTTTCGTCCTCGGCCATTCGTCGGAGATGCTGGGTATGGTTGCGAACTGGGTGAAAACGAAGAACACGAGAACTACGACGAGCAGCACCTCGATGATGTGCATGAACCCCTTCTTCTTGCCCATAAATTCAACCCTGTCTGCCTGTCTGTGAGGAAAACCTCCAAGCTCAATTTATTATTACCCTTCTTTACATTATAAATTATGAACTGGAAATCCATCTTTTCTTATCTCGGTGTCGTTCTCATCTTGCTTTCCTTATTCATGCTGGTTCCCCTGATTGTGGGCCTGGTATACGACGACGGAGTTTACATCCCCTTCCTGCTGGCCGCTTTCATCTCGTTTTCCTTCGGCATCATTCTCGCTAAGAAGTTTAAACGCGAAAACCTCACTCTCGGTTCTGCCATGATACTCGCCGGTTCCGCTTTCATTCTCGTGTCGCTGCTGGGCGCAGTGGTTTATCTCGACCACATGCAGCCGCTTGACGCGCTTTTTGAATCCGTTTCCGGCTTCACCACGACCGGCCTCACGACAGCGGCGCCTGAAAGCCTGCCCAATTCCATCCTTTTCTGGCGCTCCATGACGCAGTGGCTTGGCGGAGCGGGCATGCTTGTCATAATCATACTGCTGCTTTCCTCGCCAGGCATGTCTGCATATTATATGTACAGAACGGAAGCGAAACACAGGATAGAGGCTAACTTCCTGGCCGGCGCTAAAAAGGTCTTCATTATTTACGGCTTTTACACGGCGCTTGGGTTCCTGCTTTTCCTTTTCGTGGGGATGCCCGTTTTCGACTCGCTGAACCACGCGATGACCGCCATCTCGACGGGCGGCTTCTCGGTAAAGAACGGCTCGCTCGGTTACTACAATAGCCCGGCGATAGAAATCGTCGCAGTCATTCTCATGGTCCTCGGTGCGACCTCGATATTCATGCACAAGAAACTCTTCAAAAAAGACTTTTCTTCATACCTCAAGAGCAGCGAGACGCAGCTGTTCTGGACGTTAATAGCGTTATTCTCAATCCTGCTTTCGCTGTCATTCCTGTCGCTTGACGAACCGTTAAGGAACGGCGTTTTCCACACGTTCTCCGCGCTGACAACAACGGGCTTCAGCCTCGGCGCCCAGAACTATCCCGAGGTTTCAAAGATGCTTTTTGTGATAATGATGGTGATAGGCGGCTTCGCAGGCTCCATCGCCGGCGGCCTGCGGCTCGCGCGTGTCGGCATACTCGGGAAAGCGATGACCTGGATAAGCAAGAAGATATTCTACCCGAGTTCGGCGGTCGTCCCGTTCAAGTTCAACAACAGGACGGTCGATGACCAGGAGCTTACGATAATCTCGCTCTTTTCCTTCACCTACATTTTCATCCTTATAATCTCATCCATGGCGCTGAGCTTCATGGGCTACGCAACGGCGGACTCGTTGTTCGTTTCCGCGTCGGCGGAAGGGAGCGTCGGCCTCACGACCGTCAATATCGCTGCGATGAACCCCGTGGCGAAGGTAATCCTGATGGCGAACATGCTGCTGGGGCGCCTGGAAATCCTGCCGTTCTTCGTGCTGTTCTTCGCGCTATACTCAAAAATAAAATTCAGATAAGCGGCTTATTCGACTATTTTCAGAATTTCGCTCAAATCCTTTATCACGTAATCGGGCTTCTCGCTTTCCGCCAGCTGGACAGAGTAGTCTCTCCACGCAGCCGCGCTCATTGCCTGCGGGCGCTCCAGCATCACTGCCCTGATGCCCATATGCTTCGCCGGCCTTATGTCCCTCTGCGGGTCGTCGCCTACATACAGGATTCGCTCCTTGGGCATGTCGAAAGCCTTTATCATGTAATTGAAAATGCGCGGGTCCGGCTTCTCCACCTTCAGCCTTTCTGAAACGATTACCCTGTCAAAAAAACGCCACAGGCCCGTCCACCGCAACTGCACGTCTATGGTGTCCATCCTCTCGTTGGAAAGTATTATCAGCTTCTTGCCCCTGCTTTTCAGGTCGGCAAGCACGTCCCTGACTTTCGCTATTCTCTTGTCATTCTTGAGCGTGTATTTCAGGCCGCTCCTGTAGGCGACGAGCAGCTGCTGGCTCAGCTTGTTGCGGTCCGCCTTCTTCACGCCGAGCGATTCCAGCAGCACTTTTATCAGCCGGGTTTCCTGGGCGAAATGCGAGCAATACGGGTAATTGACTTTCGCGTTTATGTCTGTCCATGCCTTCACAAACTTCTTACCATTGACCTCGTAGCCGTTCGCCTCCAGCACGCGCACGAAGTCCAGAGACTTGAGTTTCATCACATTGTCGAACTGGTCCGTTACTAGCGTGTTGCCGTAGTCAAAGCCTATGCCATCGACTTTCATAGCAGCCACATCAATCACAGATGAAGTTTTATTTTCCGGCTTTAAAATATTCCCATGGCAGTCGACTTGCCGGTGGAATACGAAAAATTGCTCAAGGCGTATGGCCCGCAGGCCTGGTGGCCGATGAGACGTGGCTTCGCTCCAAAGGAGTGGGAAGTCTGCGTCGGCGCGATTCTCACCCAGAACACGAACTGGAGGAACGTCGAGCGCGCGCTCGACGTTTTGTCGGAAAATAAGGCCGTTTCACCGGCAGATGTCCTTGAAATCAAAAACGAAAAGCTCGAGCAGCTCATCCGCCCTTCGGGCTTCTACAGACAGAAAGCCATTCGCCTTCGAACGCTCGCAGAGTTCGTCCTGTCGTTCGGCAGCTTTGAGAAGTTCAGAAATAAGGTCGAAAGGCGCGAGCTGCTGAAGGTGAAAGGCATAGGGCCCGAGACCGCGGACTCGATCCTGCTTTACGCCTGCGGCCGACCGCATTTCGTGATAGACGCTTACACCAGGCGCTTCGTGCGCTCGCTCGGCCTGAAAATCCCGCTCGATTACGAAAGCCTCCGGCAGCATTTCGAAAATTCACTCCCCAAGGACGTCGCTCTCTACAAGGAGTTTCATGCTCTAATCGTGGAATGGGGGAAGCGGAAAAATGGAAGAAGCAATGCCGTCAAGCGTTAATAAAACGTTAATAAAAATTTGAAAGTATATAATAAATGAAATCAAATTTAGAATATGAGGGTTGATTTTAGGCGCATATCTTTGTTGCTGTCTTTAGCATTAGTCTTACTCGCCACTATCCTAATCGGCAATAATTATGTTTATGCTGCGGAACCTGGAGATGAGTGTAGTGGATGCAGTTGTTCTCCGCCTATGCAGTGTTGCGAGTCTGGTGTATATCCATATTGTGATAAAACATGTAGTTGTAGTCCTGTATGCGGTGCAAATTGCGTTAGTGATCCCGACTGCCCTGCTGATGTCTGGACCTGCGATGGTCAGAGAAAAGAATTCTGGGATTATTCCTGCAATCTCGCTAGTTGCACGTGCGGGTATACAGTGACATCATCCATAGACTGCACCACCCAGTGCGACGGGACCCGGAGGGGGACGGGATGCTCGGGCGACTCCTGTACATGGAGCGATTGCGTCAACGAGTGCACCGGCGTTAATTTTCGGCATTACACTGGCTGCTCGGGAGGGTCGTGCACAGGTTATGGCTGCACCTACGGCGACTGCGGCGCCAATTGCGATGGTACGCACGGCTGCGATTATCTTAATGGTTGTTCCGGCTCATGCCCCGGATGCGTATTCGACATATACTCGTGTTCAAGCGGCTGCTTCTGCACATCTTATGTTAATTACAACCCGGACAGCGGCGAAGGTTATTGCACGGCTTGTAGCCAGCAATGGAACGTGGGAGGAAGCGGCGACTGCACAGGCGAATCCGGATGCACGACCAACTGCTGCGGCGACGATACAGGGGAATTCTATAAAACGAGGCAGTGCTCATCAGGCTGCGCCAGCAGCTCATCCGACAAGACGTGCTGCGACAACGCGAACGATTGCGTCTACAATGGCGCATGCTACACTTCCGGTTCGAATCACTGCGCTCCCTGGAATTCGAATGCGATAGCTTCATGCTCCGCAGGCTCATGGTCTTTGGTCGAGGACTGCTCCACGAAGGCATCGACCGATTCCGATGGAGGCGACGTGCCTAGAACCGCGGGGACGTGCACCGATTACACGACCTGTTCGGGAGCAAATTGTCCTTTTACAAATTATGCTGATGCCTGCGTCTCAGGCACGCAGCTGACGGAATACTATAATTCAGGCGCCTCATGCCTTTCCAAGGCATACACATGCTCCAATTTCGAGGTCGCTGCAACTGATACCGACGGCGGCGACGTCCCGACATCCAACGGCCAGTGCACGCCCGGGACAGCTGCGGGCTGCTCTTCAAGCGTTTTCTCTACATCCGCCGGAAGCGGAGGCGGAAGCGACCAGTGTGCAGGAACGTGCGGGACTGGAACGAATTCCTGCGTTTACAGGGAATTTTACCCCGGTGACTCGGGCGATGCCTGCACAGGAGCGGATTCCTGCACTTACAGGGATTATGACGCCGACACGAACAGCAACACCTGCAACACATGCGGCCGCGTGTGGAGCATTGGCGGCATAGCCAATTGCTGCGGAGACGATTCCGGCGAATATGTCAGGACAAGAGTTTGTGATGGTTACGCATGCACGACTTCTGCTTCGGATGACGCATGCTGCGACCAGACGAGCGACTGCGTATGGAGCAGCGTATGCTACAACAATGGCGACGCTCTGCCAGGCGTGCCTGGAGCTTCTTGCGTAAGCGGAACGTGGAAGGACACGGCTGCCCCGGTCACGACCATAAACCCGAACGGAGGCGATTTCACCGGCTATAATGTGACCAGCTTCACCTTGTCGTGCGCTGACACCGGCGGCTCGGGCTGCGACAAATCCTATTACAAGGTTATAAATGACGGGGAAGTATGCGGGGCCACGGGTTTCACTGATGGAACTTCTGCTCAGATGACCTGCCCCTTCGGTCAGGTATGCAACAAAAGAGTATGTTTTTATTCGACTGACAGGGCCGCTAACATAGAAGCAACAAAAATGAGCGGCATTTTCCACCTTGATACCAATGCCTGCCAGGGAAGGGTGTGCGGGCAGACATGCCTGTACATATCCGGCATTTGCCCTGGCCCCAGTTTACCGTGCTATACAAACGGCGGCTGCCTGCTGAACTGCAATGTCCCGCCGCCTGGGACGGGGAACGAGAGGATATGGAACGTCTCGAATTGCGGCAGGACAGGTGTGTATAAATGCGGCCTGAACTCCGTCTGCAACGCGAGCCTCACTTCTTGCACAGCCGGAGGAGGCTCCAGCCAGGTCACCGGCAACTGGGCTTCTTACACGTACCCTTCCGGCTCTTACGGGGCGGGCGGTGTTTTCCAAGTAAGCCTCAGCGGGGTTACCAGAAACCCGTCGGGTTTCACCATCCTTTCGGAATGCGCTGTCGTGAAATCAAACGGAAGCGTTATCTACTTTGACAACTGGGGCACGGACGCCGCCTTCTCCTACGCCATAAAGCCCAATGACCCGGAGGGGACATGGAAGGTCGACTACTGCGGCCTCTGGTCCGATTTCGAGCCGAACGGAGGATGGCAGCTGAAGATGAACAATACCGACTACCAGTTCACCGTGGACAAATCACCTCCCGTTATAATCATCAACAATCCGCAACAGGGCGGCATGTATTCCAGTGATTTCCTTGTTGGCGCCACGGTCACCGATGCGTATTCCTCGGTCGACAAGGTCTTCTACCGCTGGCAGAACGCGACCAATAACGGCACGTGGGTCGGAATGGCAAAAAGCGGTAACGATTACACGGCGAATTTCCCCGTCGCCCTGGTTTCTGACGGCGTCTATTCGATAAAGGTCAGGGCGAACGATTCCGTCAGCAACGCCGAGGAGGCCGTGGTCACAAACATTCTTATAGACAGGGAGCCGCCGAAGATAACCATGCTTAATCCATCGACTGGCTGGTACAGGACAGACTTCAGCGTTGTGGCAAGAGTCACGGACAACCAGGGCGTGAGCAATGTCATCTACCGCTGGGAAAACCTGAGCAATGTCGGGCCATGGAATGCCATGACATATTTGAACGGCAATTACACAGCGGCATTCGCTGTCGCGTCCGTTTCGCCAGGCAACTACACGATACGCGTCTGGGCCAACGACAGTTTTGGCAACAACGGCAACAAATCCGCCAGCAACGTCGGCATAGATTACATATACCCGATCTCCTGGATGACAAGCCCGTCTCCGACCGGCCCGGGCATGTTTGTCATGAGCAAGAACTTCAACATATCATGGACCGGCAGCGACGCGCACAGCGGCCTGAAATGCTACTACATAAAATACAGGTACTGCAACAATAACAATGGCCAGTGCCCCGATGACGTGTGCAGCATAAATTTTGCGGACGACTATTGCACGAAGACCGCCCCGCCTTATGAATTCGATCCTTCCATGCAGTCGTGCCTGTTAGGAATAAGCGACCTTAACAACTACACGTTCTTCTTCAAGTCAATCGCGGTCGACAACGCGGGCAATGTAGAATCCGACGCGAAGCAGGAGGCGAACGTTACCGTATACATACCCAAGCTGATATCGTTCTCTACGATGGAAAACACGACCAAGTTCAGCGTAAGGAGCGGCGGGAAAGTCCCGACCGGCAGGGAAGTCATAATCAGCGCAAGCGCGCTGCCCGGCGTAAACGAGGACCTTAACATAACCATTTACTACGCGAACCACACCGTGGGCAAGCTGCCTTCCGGCTGGATGCACGTATCATGCACGCATGTGAAACAGTGCAACGCTGCCATCTCTGTGAACGTGACCGAGGCCGAGGGTGTACAGGAGGTCGACTACTACATATGGGCGCAGAACTCGTCCATGACCGAATACCTGCCGCCCAACGCGCCGAGCGGCTATTTCAATTACTTTGTTTATAACCACCCCATCTGCAACTTCCTGGTCATAGACGAATACAGGACAATACTAGGCTCCAACGATCTGGTGGCGCTGGAAATAAGGAACATACACGACCAGTTCGACAACGTCACGCTCACGCTCGCGCCGAATTTCGGCAGGTTCGTGGAAACCGATTCCACCTCGCTTAATGTTGTCCTGAATCCGTCCGAGGAAAAAATAATATATGCAAGGCTCGTCCCGTCCATGGACGGCTTCCAGCTCACCCTCACCGGCACCTCGGAGGTCGACACGGGCTTCGTGGACGAGGACTATATCACGGTCAGGGTCGATATGCCGCCGAACTTCTCCGAGTTCGGAGACTCGGCAGCTTTCGCGCTAGTCATGCTGGCGGGTCTCGTATATTTCGTTTTCCTTGCAAAGAAGTAGGCAATTTTTCCGTTTAATTTTAAAAATCAGTCTTGAACCTGAGGAAACCAGCGATGCCGCCAAGGTGCAGGAACTGCTCGCCCAGCTCGTGGTCGCTCCCGATTATCACAACATTCCCGGCCATTTTCTCTTCGGCATCCATGAGCCTCTCGAACTCATCGACCTTCTCCTGCGAGACGAACAGTGTCTCTACGGCTCCCATCCGTATCGCTTTCTCGGTCTCCTTCGGCCCGTAGACGACGAGACCGTCGGTCTTCATGCGCTTCATTATTTCATTCACGTATTCCGCTTCCTTGGCGACTCGCGTCTCCTTCAGAATGCGGTTCGCCGATTTCTTCAGTATCTCCTGAATGCCATTTATACCCGTCGAGCTTGCGTGCTCAAGTATTATTTTCTTCGCAAGCTCCTTGTGGTTCGCGTTTATGTGCTTCAGCAGGTTCTCGCGCTCGAAGCCCGGTCCGCCTATGACAAACGTCTGCGCGTCCTGTGTGTTGAGATACGCTACTATCTCAGCATAATACTTTTCCATGTTCTCGCGGTCGTAATTGGTGATGCGGGCCTTCATCTCTATGCCCGCTTCGCTGAGCACGGCAAAGTCCGCGTCCTCGCGGTCCAGGACGCATATGAACAGCTTCGCTTTCTTCACTTTCGCCTTCTCCAGCCTGTCTACCTGATGCGCTTTCCATCGCTTCTTCTGCACGGAAAGCACGGTGCCTGTCTCTATCTGCAGCGAATGGTACGAATTGAGCGGCACATCCTCCGGGCCGGCGGCTATAGGCCCGTTCAGGCGAAGGACGCCGGAGTCCTTGTTGTACTCCATTTTCTCCAGCTTTATCGTAAGGACCACGGGCTTCTTGTCGCCGTACTCGTATTCGCCTCCGCTCTTTATCGACGCCTTGCGGAAAGTCCTTGAGGTGATTAAATCGCCTTTCTCCAGCACGCGCTCCAGGTGCCACAAATCCTCGGATGTCTCCGCCTGCACCTTGAGCGTCTGCTCCCGCATGTTCCTGCTGAGTATTTTCATACGTTCGCCTTCGCGACTGCCTGCTTATTTAATTGATTCGCATGGCTAAAAATAAAGATTTAAAGCATAGGCCCAATAGAAATTAATATGGACGAGTTTGTCGTTCTGCTCATAATCGCCTTCGTCGCGATAGCCGCCATGATGGTTGTAGGCGGACCTCTGGCACAAATGGCCAACGGTAACTGGCCCGGCTCCGGCGGCGCGACGGGCAACTACAAAGCGATTGCTTCTTTCGACCTAGGCAACGTCGGCGTCTCGCAGAATGAAGTGACAAGGGCCATAAAATTCGGCTCTTTCACACTTGGCCAGACGCAGTCCGAAACTCTGAAAGAGATGGCGAGCCTCGGCGTCTCCCAGGGCTACTTCGGGTCGGACGCGAAGAAGTTCGAGATTAATGTTGACCAGAACGTCCTGAACAACATAAAGGACGTTAAGATATCGTTTGACATGGGCGAGACGAACCTTTACGGCAACCTGATAGTAAAATGGAATGACAAGGTCGTTTTCGACAAGATGGCGAACCTCAACCGCTACGACGTGTACGTGCAGCCGGGCGACGTCAAGGATGCGAATACGCTGGAAATCGCTGCATCACCGCCTGGCCTTTATTTCTGGGCCTCGACTTATTACGCGCTCCAGAACTTCGCCGTAGTCGCTGAATACGGTCCGGAGAAGTTCATGTCTTTCAAGATTTACCCCAGCGAGATCGAATCATGGAGCAAGGGCGTTCTCAAGTTCTACACGACCAGCGGGCAGACGGGCACGATGCGCGTCAAGCTCAACGGCGTGGACATTTACAGCTCGACGAATCCGGAACACGTCGTGACCAAGGAGTTCCAGTATTCAGACCTCGGCAACATGCTTAAAATCGGCGACAACGTGCTTTCGTTCAAGTCGGACAGCGTTATGGAACTGGACGATGTCGAGTTCGATGTCGTCCTGTCCGCCGGAAGCACGGCCAATGAGCGTGACATTACCGTGACAACGGACCAGCTCAACCTTCTGAAAGGCAATGGCAAGGGAGTAATCGAATTCAACGTCGACAACACCTACAAGCAGGGCGTGCTGTCGATAAAGATAAACACGAACCAGCTAAACGTGCAGACTGTGAGGTCAGGCAAAAATACCGTGGAATTCACATCATCCGACGTGTTCGAGGGCGCGAACACCATCGCTTTCTCGGGCACGGGCAGCTGGGACATAAACGGCGTCAAGGTGGGCGTAGCCTACTAAGCGCCAAGCGAGTAAGCGAGTGCGCATTTCTATGGCAGAGTGCGAGGTTTGCGGGAAGAGCGTAGATTCCGCCAAGCGCGCTGAAATCGACGGCGTGGTTCTCAGCGTGTGCGACGACTGCGCGAAGCTCGGCAAGGAAATCTGCCAGCCGAAGAAAGTATTTCTCCAGCCGCAGCACAGCATCAGCAGCGCGCCGAGAGCAGAATCCATCGAAAGCGACAGCGAGCTCGCAAGCGACTTCTCAGCCAAAATCAGGCACGCAAGGGAAAAAGCGAATCTCACACAAGACGAGGCAGCCATGAAGATGGGCATCTCCCACCAGATATACAAGCGCATAGAGGGCGGCTTCAAGCCCGACGACACAACGGCAAAAAGGATTCAGAGGTTCTACAACATAGAGCTTTACAATAAGGATTAAATCTAATCATGGACCAATACAAAAGCGAAGGGGAGCGTGCAATCGCTGAAGTATTAACTAAATATAATATTGATTTCAGATACGAGCATCCCGTACTCATCAAAGAAACAAAGGAAAATGACACGGAGAAATTAAGGATATGGTATCCTGATTTCTAGCTGCCAAAATACAACATCATCATAGAGTATTGGGGAATGGAAGGCAATGCAGCCTATGACGAAGGTAAAAGAAGCAAACTGACTGCTTACAGAAACCTTAACATAGATTGCATCCCTGTTAAAAGGTCCACAATACAAAAAGACCTCAAATCGTATCTGCTAATCAAGATTAAGACAATTCTCAATGAGAGAGTTAGGCATTTTGAAAATAGGAACAAATGATTGCCTTTCTGTGTTATTTTTAATATCGATAAATTTTATTTTGGCAGTTATTTATCATATCTTGTTACAACAAACCATTTTCTGACTAGTTCTAGAGTATGGTATAAAGCGTACCACATCATTGTAAAAGCAAAAAATCTTGCAGTGTATGTGATACCCTGCCAAGGAATTTGAAAATCTATTATCATATCAAATAAGAAAAGAAAAATTGAAGTAAGGAAAAATATACTTGAATTCAAAAGAGATTTTTCAATATTAGTTTCATCTTCGAATTTTGCAACAGAATTCAAAACGTTATTTAATTCCTCAGAATCTGAAATAAGTTTTTTCATATCCTTTGATTTTTTCTTTAGTCCATGCTTAATTTTATTAAGTAGATTTTGAAAATCAGTAATATTTTCATTCCATCTATTGGTTATTAATTCATCTCTTTTCTGGAGAAAATCTTTCTTTAATATGAACGAGTAAAAGATTGCAACAAATGTTAATAAACCGATAGAAGTTTGCAATAATATTATATCCCAATTAGTTGTTGAATTGATGATAGGAACCATCAAAATCCATGAACCTATGAAGGCAATTATTAAACCGACTTTATCGAAATTTTTTAAATTTTCAAATATGTTCATAAGAAAAAATGTTTTTTGTTTTAAAAATGTATATTTATCAGATTATCTGCACGACTATCTCCCTCTCGCGCGGCCGCGTGTCGAAGTCTAGCAAACAATTTAAGGCATAAATGGCAATAATAAAATATGGCAGAATGTATTCACTGGTGGGAATTTCCGCTTAATTTACTCTCTTTGAAACTAGAAAAAGATTTTAAAGAAAAATTATTTGAAGAATCTGATAAACATTTCATAACAACTGGCAACCTGGCAAAATTTTTGCAAGAAAAATCTAAATTATATGGCAAAAATATTATTAGTGACCACAGAATTGTCTGGTATTACAAAAAGAAAGCAGAATATATTCCAGCATGGGTTATTTATGAAATAGCAAAATCGATAAATTTAGAACTATTAAAAATCGAGAAAAATATAGAAGCTTACACGTCAACATATGGACGACTATATATATAACCCTAAATTTCCTGTTATTGTTACGCCAGAATTCACATCCATCGCAGTTCATATAATGTGTGATGGTTCAATTGCCAAAAACAATTTTTCTTATTTTCAGAAAGATAAAATTGGACTTGAACGATTTGTGAAATTAATCCAAAATATTTTTGGTGAATATAAAGTCAACAAATATAAAAGATGTTATTATATTCCAGCTGTTTTTTCTAAAGTTATCACAAGACATCTTGAAATAGATAGCTATTTGAGCGACAGATGCAGAATTCCTAAAAAGGTGATGACTGGGAAAAAGGAAGATAAGATAGCAACTTTATTGACTGTTTTGCATGATGAAGGTAATGTTTCTGGGAGGGTTAGACTTCTTTCCTCAAACAAAAATTTGATAAACGATTTAAAAAATATAATGGAGTCATTAAACTATCAATGTACAGTCTCCACATTTAAAAGAAAGGGTAAAATGACAAAGGATCATTATTCTTTGTACCTAAATGCAGTTTCTCTGAAAGATTTTTTCCAAGATTGTAAAGAACTTATTCACAAATTGCCTGATATGCATATTGGACGCAAACTAAATGAAATCGAAAATATAATAAATATAAACAATAGAAATTGGAAGCAAAGAAAGAAATTCAAAACAAAAAACATTATATTAAACTCTTTAATCGAAAGTCCAAAAACAGCATATGAGTTAAGAAAGATAGCAAACATCAATCTGTGGACCACTTATCATCATCTACAACAATTAATGAAAAGTAATAAAGTTAAAAAATTCAAAATGGGAAATTCTTATAAATATGTCCTTACTCACCAATTATAGTTAAAATGATTTCTCTTTCTCTAGGTTTTGTATCAAAGTCCAAAATTACAATATTCTGCCACCTGCCCAACAAAAGCTTCTTGTTTTCGAAGGGGACGGTGATGCCCGGTTTCATCAGGCATGCACGGACATGTGCGCTGCCGTTGTCGTCATGCCATGTTTTGTGATGCTCGTAATCCGCTTTTTCGGGCGCGAGCTTTTCCAGCGCCCGCTTGACGTCTTTGATGAGGTTGGGCTCGAATTCGAGCGTCGAAATCGAAGCTGTCGAGCCGCTGACGAAGACGCAGGCGATGCCGGATTTTATTTTCGACTTGCTTATGATTTCTGCGACTTTGCCTGTGATGTCTATTATATCTGTGTTGCCTTGCGTGCTGACCGTGAATTTCGCTAGCTCTGCCATATCGGTTATTAGTATGGCCGCTGGAAATATTAATCATGGAGATACGGAATCCTTCTACCTCTCTGAAGAGCGAGACGATAAAGCTGCTCTCGGATCTCATAGCGGAGGACACGACCAACCCGCCCGGCAACGAAGCGCGTGCGGCCGACGTGGTGAAACGCTTTTTTGAAGCCGAGGGCATCGCCTATCGCATATTCGAGAAGGAGAAAGGCCGGACGAACATCATCGGCTATATCGGCAAAGGGAAGCCTCGCATGCTGCTCTCCTGTCATATGGACACTGTACCAGCAGGTGAGGGATGGGATTCCAATCCATTCAAGGCCCGCGTCGATGGCGACAAGATTTACGGCCGCGGAGCGGTCGACAACAAAGGCCCGCTTGTCGGAATACTCATGGCTGCGAAAACGCTGAAAAAAGTCGAGGCGTCGCTGCGCGGCCAAGTCATTGTCGCATGCGTCGCTGACGAGGAAGCCGGCTCGAAGCTCGGCATGAAATACCTGCTCGACGAATGCGGCATGACTGCGGAATATGCGATTGTGCCGGACATAGAGCACGAGCTTAGGAAAATCGATGTGGCTGAGAAGGGATTGCTGTTTCTTAAGATCATTTCGTATGGCAAACAGGCGCACGGCTCAGCGCCGGACGAAGGGATAAACGCCGTCTGGAACATGCTCGATTTCCTTGAAATGCTAAAGAAGTATAAGATGAAATTCAAGAAGCATTCACTTCTCTCTGCGCCGACGCTTAACCTCGGCGTGATAAAGGGCGGGGAAGCGACGAATATCGTGCCTGCGCGGTGCGATGCTCATATCGATATACGTTACCTGCCTTCGCAGAAATCTTTAGATATCATAAGCGATGTTAGGAAGATGCTCGCTGTCGTGAAGCGAAGGAACAGGAAAGCTAAATTCACGCTTGAAGTGATTGACGACCAGAAGCCCGTCGCTGTCGAAGGCGGCGCGCTTATTGATATGATAAAAAGGCACGTCAAAGCGGTGACTGGGAAGCAGGCTGAGCTCATAGGCATTTCCGGAACGACTCTGGTCAAGCCGCTCGCTGCTGCGGGAGTGACTGCTGTCGGTTTTTCGCCCGGAAAGGGACTGGCCCACATGTCTAACGAATACATTTCCATCAAAGAACTGGTCAATTTTTCTGAAATCATCGTCCTGGTGTGCATGGACATCCTGGCGTAATTTTTATTAATACGCGAGGGGAAAAAGAATCCTATGAAGATAATGTGCGTCTCCGACTATCACAGGGACAGGGACATCGCGGATAGCGTCGAGAGGCTGGCCGCGAAGGAGAAGGTCGATGTCATAGTCAATGCAGGCGACTTCCTGTCCGATGACTTTGCGGCGAAAGTGCTCGCAGCGACCGACTTCCGTACGTTCGTCGTCCACGGCAACTGGGACAGGCATTTGAAAGTCAAAAGCAAGAAGGTAACCGTTCTTGTCAACCAGGTCGTGGAATACAAGGGCTATTATTTTCTCGGCGCCGATTACGGCAGCTACGAGAAGATAGAGAAGTTAGCGAAAGGGAAGGATCCCAAGAAGCTGATAATAATAACCCACGACCCGCCTTATGACATCCTTGACATGAGCTATTTCGGCAGCAACGCGGGCATGCCGGAGCTGAGGAACGTAATCGAGAAGCTGAAGCCTGCGATGCACGTGTTCGGCCATATCCATGAATCGGCCGGCGCGGTCAAGCATAAAGGAACGCTGTTCGTCAACGCGGCGCTGCCCGAATTCAGGAAAGTCGTGATAGTCGAGCTGCCTTCACAGAGGGTGACGGTGTTTGACATCTGAGTTTATATACTAAACGCGCGTATTATTTTTGGAAACGTTTTATGGTGGTTCAATGGCTTTTAACATGAACTCTGACGAGAAGGAAATCAGCATGATGGTGAAAAAGGTAGTTCATGAAGTAATGAAAGAAATTGACTTCGACCTCGAGAACATACTGGACAGCGATCTGGAAGACCTGGAGATGCTTGTTTTGGAGAAGATGCTTTACCTGTTCGCTAAAGACCCGCGCCACATGGACTCTCTGACGACGTTTGGCAACGAAGAGCTCGAGAAGCTCGAGATGAACTGATTTTTCGCAATTCTTTCCCACCAAACATTTTTAAATGTTATTCTCCAATAACAACCAAGTGGTAAAGATGAAACGGTGGGAAGTTCATAAGTGATTTAGTTCATTTCCGATTTTGTTAGCCCTGATTCCGCCGCTTCCAAGAAATTCAGAAAGAGACTGAAAATCGATTCCAAAGGACGGGTCTCGATACCTTCTGAGATAAGGAAAAACTTCGGCTTAGAAGAAGGAACAGTCATCGAGCTGGTTTTCGATCTCAGGAGAAATTTCGCAGTCCTAGTTTTTTCCAAAGAAAATAACGGCCAGGATGGTGTAGCTGGTAGCACAGAGGCTTGTGGAGCCTCCGGGCCGGGTTCAAATCCCGGTTCTGGCCCTAGTGAAAGAAGAGGTGAAGAATATGGGTGAATACGTTCATTGGAGCGGTTAAACCGTTCGAAGAGTACGTGAAGGATTTGTACGTAAAAAGAGCAGCAAAAATATACGGAGTCAATTTTTTAGGCGAGCTTGATGAAGGATGCGTGACAAAAAACAGGGCTTCCGTATGCAATGGTTTGGCTTTGAATGTCAAGCTTGACGACGGACCCGTGAGAATAAAGACGAGGATATCCGAAAAAAGTCCGCTGGAATTCCGGCCCGATACTGGAATCATGACGGACACGAGAACAGGAGAAGCCTACGCGGCCGAACTGGTGCCCAGGGAGAAATGGGTCTATGAAAAAACGACTACCGGAAGGCTCGCGGGCTCGATACTGAAAGACGAGTTCAATAAGACCGTGGCAACATCCGTATTCGGTTGCGAACTGAAAAATTCCGGGCAGGGCTGCAAGTTCTGCTCATCCCAAAAATACGACGGGCCGCTTTTCACACCGGAAGAATTTTCAGAGGCGCTGGAGATAGCAGGTAAAAGCGGGAAGAGGCTTATCATAAATTCCGGGTCGCTGGCTTCAGGGCAAAGTGCTTATCCCCTTCTTAAGCCATACATCACGCAGGCGTCGAAAAGGGATTTCGAGTGGATAAATCTGGAGTTAATGCCTCCATCCAAAGGGAATTCGGCCATCAAAAAACTGGCAAGGGAAATGGCCGGTGACGGCGTGACGTCGCTGCAACTCAACCTTGAGTTTTGGGATGAAGGATTGAGGAAGGCTTTCATGCCTTACAAGGGTTCAATACCAAAAGACCTATATTACGAACTCATGGGAGAATGGGAAAAGGTTTTCGGGAAGTGGAAAACGTCATCGGTTCTGTTGTCCGGCATAGAAAATATCAATTCTACTGAACAGGGTGTTTACAAGCTGCTGGAAAATGGGTGCGTGCCTAGCATAGAATTTTTCGTGCCGTTGCAGGGAACCGAACTTGCGAACATGCAGATGAGCGAAAATATAGAATCCCTCTATGAAATTTCAAGACTCAACATGGATATTTATGAAAGAGTGAGCAAAAATAAAGATAGGGTGGAGGGTTGCCTCGCTTGCGGAGGCTGCCCAACGCTTAAGCCGAAAAACAGGTAGTTCATTATGGCTGAAAAATTCGAACCCATGAACGCGAAGGGAGTGAGGGACTTTTTGCCAGAGGAAGCTATCCCAAGGAAACGCATAATCGAGAGGTTAAAAGCGATTTTCGAGAAATACGGCTATTCGCCGCTCGAGACGCCGGCGATTGAAAGGATTGATGTGTTGTCTGCGAAGTTCGCCGGCGGGGCCGAGATAATGAAGGAGATATTCAAGGTCGAGGACCAGGGCGGACGCGAACTGGCGCTGCGCTACGATTTAACGGTTCCGATGGCCAAGGTGGTGGGCATGAACCCCAACCTGCCGAAGCCTTTCAAGCGTTATCAAATCCAGCCGGTCTGGAGGGACGGGCCGGTCAAGCTCGGCCGGTATCGCGAGTTCATGCAGTGCGACGCCGACGTTGTCGGGACGAAATCGATGCTAGCCGACGCGGAGATACTCGCGATTATCTCGGAGTTCTTCACGAAGCTCGGCCTCGGCTTCGTTATCAGGGTCAGCTCGCGCAAGCTCATGAACGGCATCCTCGGCTACGCCGGCATAAAGGAGAACAAGATGGATGCGATTCTCTCCATAGACAAGCTGGAGAAGTTTGGCATTGACGCCTTCCGGAAGGAGATGGATGAGAAGGGCTTCGGAGCGAAAATGATAGAGAACGTCCTTAAGATACTCGAACTGAAAGGCAGGAACGGTGAGCTGCTTGAAAAGGCGGAGAAGCTCATGAAAGACGCGGAAGTGAAGGAAGGCATAAAGGAGCTGAAAGAGCTGCTCGAATACTGCGAGCTCATGGGAGTCGCGATAAAGCTTGACTTCTCGCTGGCGCGCGGGCTCGAGTATTACACCGGGCCGGTGTTCGAGGTTTATCTTGAAAAATCGAAGGTCACTTCATCCGTCGCCGGCGGCGGGCGCTACGACAGGATGATAGGCATGTTCATAGGGCGAGGCGACTATCCGGCGACCGGCATATCGTTCGGCCTGGAGCCAATTTTTGAGGCGTTAAAAGAGCGCAAAAATGAGGCGCAGAAGACGGTCACGCAGGCGTTGGTCATCCCCATAGGCACGCTAAAGGAAGCGATAAAGCTCGCGGACAAGCTGAGGAAGGACGGGATACGGACAGAGATAGACCTGCTGGAGCGCGGCATTTCCGCCAACCTGAATTATGCTAATTCGCTGGGCATACCTTACGTCGTTTTCCTCGGCAAGAAAGAGCTCGCTGAAAAGAAGGTCAAGCTGCGCGACATGCGCTCGGGCAAGGAAAAGATGCTCGAAGTCAGCAAAGTCAAGAGCGAAATAATTACGCATCAGGCGATAGGCGATATAAACGCTTTTTAAGCCGCTAAACCAATACAAAAAAATAGCTGCTGGTTTTAGACAATATAGACATAAGAGGAGATATTATGGTGATGAATACTATAAGACACATAGCAAGTTCCGGTTCAAAAACGCTCGTGCCTGACACGTCAGTCCTGATAAACAAGAAGCTTTCCGAGCTCATAGAGAGCGGCAAGCTGGACGGCATCAAAATCATTATACCGAGAATCGTAATCGACGAGCTGCAGGCCCAGGCTTCGCGCGGCAAGGACGTGGGATTCCGCGGCCTGGAGGAGATAAAGAAAATCCGGGTCCTCACCGAGAAGCATAAGATAAAACTCACGTTCGACGGCGAACGCCCTTCGCAGGAGGACATAAGCATGGCGAAGAAGGGCCGTTTGGACGCCCTCATCCGCGATTTCGCGGTGAAGGAGGAAGCTACGCTGCTCACCAGCGATTACGTGCAAGCGTTAGTCGGCGAGGCGGAGAACGTATCCATCGATTACCTTCCGTACGACATCAGCCAGAAAGCCATAAAAATCGAGGGTTTCTTCACACCCGACACGCAGTCGGTCCATCTCAAGGTCGGCGTTAAACCGTATGCGAAGCGCGGCAATCCCGGCGCCGTCAAGCTCGTTCATATAAGGGACAAGCTGGTTGACGAGGAGGAGATGAAGGCGATAATTTACGAGATTCTTTCAAAGGTTCACAGGGACCCGTCGTCATTCATAGAGATAGGGAAACAAGGCGCGAGCGCCATGGTCATACAGATGGGGCGTTACAGGATCGCGATAACGAGACCACCGTTCTCTTCAGGCACCGAAGTCACGGCCGTGAGGCCGATAGTAAAGCTCGAACTGAAGGACTACGCCCTGCACAAGGACCTCGAGGATGCGCTGGTCAACGACACGCGCGGCGTGCTCATAGCAGGCCCGCCTGGCTCCGGGAAATCGACTTTCGCGGCGAGCGTGGCGGAGTTCCTTTCGCACAAAGGCAAGATTGTCAAGACGTTCGAGCAGCCGCGCGACCTTCAGGTCGGGCCTGAAATCACCCAGTACGCACCGCTCGATAATGACTGGGAGAAGACGGCCGAGATGCTGCTGCTGGTGAGACCGGATTACACTATTTTCGACGAGGTGCGAAAAACGAAGGACTTCCGCGTCTTTTCCGACATGCGCCTCGCGGGCGTGGGCATGATAGGCGTCGTCCACGCGACTGACATAATCTCCGCTGTGCAGAGGTTCATGGGGCGCATTGAGCTGGGCATGATTCCCCATGTCGTCGACACGATAATTTACATACGCAACGGGAAAATAGAAAGGATTTACACGCTAAGCCTGCTGGTAAAAATGCCGAGCGGCATGACCGAGCAGGACCTCGCGAGGCCGGTCGTCGAAGTCCGCGACTTCGAGACGAAGAAGCTCGAATACGAGATTTACACATTCGGCGAGGAGAACGTCGTCATCCCGATACGCGAAGCTTCGAAGCCCGTGGTGGAGAAGGTGAACAGGATAATAAGCCAGGAAATCAGCCAGATAGACGAGGACTTCCAGACCGAATTCATGTCAGACAACCGCGTCGTCCTCCGCGTGAGCAACGAAGCCATAGCGCAGGTGATTGGAAAAAAGGGCAGGAACATCGAGGAGCTCGAGCGCAAGACGGGCATACGCATTACGGTCGAGCCGCTCCAGAACACCATGAAACACGACTTAGATTTTGAGATAGGCGAGCGCGGCAAGGCCTTCAGCATAGTAGTCGGCCACGCCCACGTAGGCAAGCAGATTGACGTCTACGACGGCGACGAATACCTGCTCTCGCCTGTGATAGGCGGCAAAGGCGAAGTGCGCATAAAGAAGAAATCAGAAGAAGGCAGGAAAATCCTGCGCGCGATAAGCGCCAGGACGCTGAGAGTGCTGGTCTGAATTTACAGATTGCCTTCCATGCCTTTAAGGTCTTCGGCTATCCCATTGACATCGTTGCCCAAGCCGGAAAGGGCGTCAGCAGCTTGGTCCTTGTTGGCTATCGTTTCTCCGTCGGTGAAAACGCCCCCGTAAAGCATAAGGAAGCCGGCGACGCACGCGACTGCTACCACAGCTATCAGCACGAGCAAGATGATTTTTTTCGAGCCACCCTTACTAGTGCTGCCCTTCTCCTCTTCTGCCATTTTATCAAAGAGGTCTTTTGCCATAATTTACCTCCTTATGAAACCATTTTTTCAAGTATTTTTGTTATATAACTCCTCAGGCTCTTCATATCCGCTTTTATTTCATCCCTTATTTTTTCCAGATCATCAATGTTGTTCTTTATGTTGGCTATTATGGAATCTATTTTTGCCTTCGCCGTAGAGAACATGCCAGCAGCTTCCTGGAATTTCGTCGCCCTTTCCGTATCACCAGTAGAATTGTAATAATCGGCAAGCGCTTTGGCCTTTGCCTCGAATTTGTCCATTTTCACCCTTATGCTCTCCAGCTTCAGCACAATTTCCAGGAAGTCTTCCTTGTTCACTTCCTTGACGCAGCATTTATCGGACGTGGTTTTGCATGTAAGGCTCGATTCCTCGAAGCCATCCTTGCACGAATCCTGCGAGCTTATGCAATAACCGCTCTTGGTTTCGCATTCCGTCCCTATTGCTTTTATGTCGCTCGGGTATTTGTCAAGGTACGCCTTTATCAGTTCTGTCGGGTCGGAAGGCTTGCACCTGTAGTGAGTGCCGCATACGTCGCCGGTGCACGGAGGCTGGAAGCTCTCCTTGGTTTCGCCGTTAATGCATACACATTCTGAATATGCCGAATCCGCGCCGCAGTTTTTATTTTCGATCTGAGATCCACCTGCTACCGGCATGCCGGTTATCATGCCCGTGAAGAAACCGCCGCTTCCGCCTGAAACCGCAGCTACGGCTTCATTTATTGCAGCGTCCACACCGCTCGAGGATAGTGCAGTTGCGATTTTCGTGCTTTCCGCCGAAATGAAAGATTTAACCGCAGAGCTCATCTGGGCATAAACTTCTTCGGATACTATCACAAGGAACGTGTCATGTGTCCAGAAATAAACTTTCTGGTTACCGCTTTTCAGCACGTAGATGTATTGGCCGTCAAACTTCTCCTCGCTCGGAGGATTGTATTTGAAAAGCTGGCTCAGGAACGCATCCAGAATGTCTCTGCTTCCAAAGTCGCCAATCATCGCGTCATAATATCTATCACCCTTTTGGTATTTTGCGACATACACTGCTATTTTTTCAGGGCCTTCGAGCAGGTTGGAGTCGCTGTATTTGTAGCCGTCTATTTCGCTGAGTATCAGGTATTTTTTGAGCAGCGAATAATCAAATACCCTGAAAGATGTTGGCGAAACTCTCGGGTTGTCTCCGGTGTAGGCGGATTCCACGCTGTACAGACCAACAGCTTTGGTTGAAGAGTAAACGCCTTTGAACTGGCATGTCGTAAAGGTTTTGCACGATGGGCAGTAGCCGCCGGAGACACAGGATGGACAAACGTCAGCAGTGTTGCACTCGGGCTTTAAAATTATGTTTTGCGGGTTGCCATAGGGATCCTTGACCGCCACAGGCAACTCCTGCAAGTTCAGTTTTTCCTTTTCAAACGAGTTCGTGCTTATGGTGACCTGCTCGCTTATGTCGTAACTGTATTTGTTTGTTTGTAAATTAAGGTACGTGAATGACGGAATACATCGGTAGTATGTGCAGATATTTGTTGTACTGCTTGCTGTTTCCGTTATGGCAGAACACGGCGCTTCAAACTTCTCCTTTGTGAAGCCTTCCTTGCAGATGCAGTTAGAGTCCTGCGACTGCGAGCCGCAATAACTGATCGCCGCGCAATCCTGCGGGCAGTTCCTCTCGTTTTCAGCCAGAGGACAGCCTGCGGCCTGGCAGGTTATGGAATCGCAAATTCCATTACCGCATTTCGGTGTGCAGTCGCGCGGGCATTTGACAGTACAATATTCCTTGCATCCGCACGTTTCAGTAGTTGGTATAGTTCCATTAGTCCAGTTTAGTGCAGCTTTGCATGCCTCTGCGGATTCGAAAGTCTGCAGACCGTAATACATGTAAGCCCCGCAGAATTTTTTATAACCGCAAGTCTTGTCTGTATTGTCAAACCACCACAGGTATTGGCAGGCAGGAACATTGGTTGTCGTTTCAGCCGTTATAGCGCCTGTTATAGAAGATGCGCCGCCTGAGGCGACCGATGCTGTAACAGGACACGCATTGCATGTTGCGGTACACAGCATCTCTTTTTCATTCTCATCACAATAGGCATCGCCGCATTTGTCAAGTGCGTTTATGTAGATTTTTTCCTTATCAGAAACGTAATTGCAGCCTTCATCTGTGGAAGAAACCACGAAGATGAATTCTCCATAATAGTTAAAATTTGGAGGTATTTTCGATGAAGATTTGTATACGCCTGTAGAATCGGTGTACATCGTAGATGTCGGGTACTCTTTGCCGCTGTAAATATAGTACATGTTGAAGGCATGGTTTGGTATAAGATTCTTGTTCTGGTCGTAGAGTTTAATAGTTGCCTCTAAATAATCGTCTGGATAGTATGTCTGTTTGTTAAAAATAATATCTATCGCAGCTGGGCAATTTTTTATGCAGTCCTGAGGACAGCTCTGCTGCGTTTCTCCCAACTCACATATGCCGTTGCCGCAATAGGATGAAGGTTTGCAATAGAAATTGGCATATTCGTTCTGGCCATCTATGATGGTGTAAGCATAGCCTCCGCAGCTACTCTTCCATGTCAGCTGCTGGCCTTTGCTGCCGTAGACGTCGGCAACACAGCTTCCCATACCGTAGCAGTTGAAGCCCGCGTCCGAATAGCATTTGTTGTCTTCTGTTGCTACATCAAAGACACACTTGACCTGCTCTTTAACATAGTCGATGCTAATGCATGCCCCGTCCTTGCAGCCGTTCGGGCACGGCACCTCTTCGTAGCCTAAATTATTGTTTGAAAGGCAGTATAATTCCTGTACATAGCAATTACTGCCTGTACATGATTCAACAGGATCGCTCTGCAAGCTTCCTCCGGCATTTTTATAAACATTTCTGCACGTGTCGTAGGATGACGGATGGTCAGCCGAAATAACATTCCCCTTTACGTAATAATTCTTGCCGCCGTCGGAATCGGTGCAAGTTTGTACCTGCTTAACGCACGTCCCGTCCTTGCAGCCGTTCGGACAATTGATGCTGTGTGCCCCTAACCTGCCATCCGACATGCAAAAAGCCTCATTAAGCTGCTTGTAGTCGAAACAATAATCGTAATATGTGCTGTAGGGGTCTGTTGTAGGTTTAGGTGTGTTGGGATCTGGTTCTTGTCCGAATATGAGATTTTCTGTTGAACCGACATAAATCCCTCTGCCATAGCCTTTTGTGAAGAATGCTGGATTCTTGCTCATGTCCAGTACGTCATTAGGCGGCATTATCAAGTAGTCCGGGCTGTTATCCGAATCATAACACGTTATGTTCATCTGTTTAACGCACGCCCCGTCCTTGCAGCCGTTCGGACAAGAATAATCTATTGTGCCAATTCCGGTCTCTGGGCAATATTTTTCTTGAAGTACGTTTCCAACACATGTGTCATATTCTTTTATAAGTTCACCATTCAGCACGTAGCCCTCGTATGTCACATATCCTTTCACGTAATAGTCCTTGCCGCCGTCCGAGTCGATGCATGTTTGATTTTTTTGTATGCATGCCCCGTCCTTGCAGCCGTTCGGGCACTGATAATTGGTGTTTGTTCTGTAGACGCCGCTGCAAAACCATTCTACGAGTACGTTACTATCTCTGCAAAAATCGGTATCCGTAGATATTACTCCATTGCCATCCAGCCCGGTAATAGTTCCTTTAACATTATAATCCTTACCACCATCGGAATCTGTGCAGTAAGAATCAACTTTGCATAAAATGTTTTGTGCCGCATTATCATTTTTGTCAGTACAGTAATCATAGGCATCTGTGCTTTTGCCGCATCCTTGATATAGGCCCGTGTATTTGTTGAAGCATATTTTGTCAAAACCGGAGGTGCCACATGAATCAAAATATGTTGATCTATCTTTCTTGAGTTGATCACAAGTGTACGGTTTGCAGGCCTCGTTTTCGCATCCTGTTGGGCATTTTATGATATCCTGGCCCGCCCCATAGCCTGATGTGCAGTACCATTCTAACAGGTTAGTGCCCGTAGTTCCGATCTGGCCGCTGCCATCCGATTGCGGAGTGTAGCAGTAATCCCATCCTCCGGAACCTTCTCCAGGTCCTATAGGACCTACAATCTGGCCTTTTTTGTAGTAGTTTTTATAATCACCGATAATTTTTACAGTGGCGGTAGCATCGTTTCCAATATAACTAACATCAACCGAAGAGACGTAGAAATAAATACCATAGGCGCTATAGGTATTACCTTCCGACCATGTATACGCATTTCCGTTGATTGACAGGTAGGCCTTTGTCCCAGCTGAGTCCCAGCCATTTAACTTAATTGTAATCTTCTGCACGCTGTAGAAAGTTTTTTCGTCACCCGCACCGTTCAGAATAATTTCAACCGTATCAGAGTCTGTGCATATGTTGGGGCAGTATGTTTTGGCTTTAGCTCCGGATATTATATCATAAACTGCCTGCGAGTCTACCGATGTTACCTGGCCATCCCCGTTTACATCGACGCAACATAAGTATGCGGGTTTCGGAGTCTTTCCAAGATAAATGTCAAATATGATATTAGCATCAGCTGAACTTACAATACTGTCACCGTTAGCATCTCCTATCGTTGCTCCCGAATAGCAAACCACTGGATAATATGTGCAATAAGTCTTTGTCCTATTACCTGACATTATCTCATAAAATACCTGCGCGTCGCTTGGCGTAATTTTTCCGTCGCCGTTTAAATCGACACAGCATTTATTGCTGGGCGCGCTTATTTTTTCAAGATAGATGTCATTTATCAATGTAGCATCAGCGCTCGTGACAGAGCCATCGCCATTCGCGTCGCCTACCAGCGAGCCTGGGTAGCATGCTACTGCAGAAACAGACGAAACGGACGAAAGCAAAAAGACGCACAGAACAAGACCAAACAAAATTTTACCACAGTTAAACCTAGCATTCATAATCTCAGCCTCCATGAAGCAAAATCAAAAGTTCGATTTTCATACCTTATTTATATAATAGTTGGTATGAGATAGTTATAAATTATAGAGTTTTCTTTCGGTTTTTTACCCAAAAAGAAGTAGTAATTGCTGAGGCTGGTTTACATGCCGCCTGCCATGCCGAACTGTTTCGCCAGTTTCGCGAACGGGCCGCGCTTGAATGCTTTTGCGCTTCCGGTCATTTTCAGCATCTTCTTTATTTGCTCGTAGCTCTTCAACAGTTCTTTCACATCCGAAGGCTGAGTGCCGGAACCCTTTGCAATCCGCTGTATGCGGTTCTGTTTTATCAGCTCCGGGTCGTCTCGCTCAGCTTTCGTCATGGAATTTATGACGTGCTTCCACTTCTTCATCTTGCCTTCTTGGACATCGAGGAAGTTCGGCGGCAGCTTCTTCATCATCCCGCCGCCCGACATGCCGGGGATCATGTCCATGACCTTTGTAAGCGAGCCCATTTTCTGCAGCGAGTTTAGCTGCTCGAAGAACTCGTTCATAGTGAAGCGCCCTTCCATGATTTTCTTGGCCGATTCTTCGGCGCCCGCGTCCTTTGCCTTTTCCAGCAGTCCCTGCATGTCGCCGTATCCTATGAGCCTCGATACGAAGCGCTGGGGATCGTATTCCTCGAAATCGTCGACTTTCTCACCAACACCTATCATGCGGACATTCGAGCCGGAAACGCTGGTCGCCGCGAGCGCGCCGCCGCCGCGAGCGGTGCCGTCCATCTTCGTAATTATGATGCCTGTTATGCCTACAAGCTTGTTGAACTCTTCAGCCTGCCTGCGCGCGGCCTGGCCGATATCTGCAGGGATTACAAGGAAGACTTCGTCCGGTTTTATGACCTCGCCCATCTTCTGCAGTTCTTTGGCGAGCTCGCCGTCGAGCGCGTTGCGGCCGGCAGAGTCGAAAATCACGACGTTTTCTTTCGCTTCTCTGGCCGCGTTTTTCGCGATGTCCTCCGGCTTCTTACCGTCGAAATGCACGGGAACCTCTATCTGCTTTCCCAGCTGCCTGAGCTGGTCCTGCGCGGCCGCTCGGTGCGTGTCGCAGGCGACCAGCGAAACTGATAGACCACGTTTCTTGAACCAGAAAGCGAGCTTGCCGCAGGTCGTCGTCTTGCCGGAGCCGAACAGGCCGATAAGCAGGATGCGCTGGTTCTTGAGCTGGAGCTTGCCTTTCTCCTTGCCAAGCAGGCCAACGATCTCGTCGTAAAGCGTCTTGATGAAGAATTCCTTCAGCGTCATGCCTTTAGGCGGCTCTTTGAGGACTTTGTTCTTGATGTTCTGCGACATCTCGAAAACGAGCTTGACGTCCACGTCGGACTGGATAAGCGTGCGCTGCAGGTCGCGCAGTATAGCTTCGACTGCTGCCTTGTCAACCATGCCGAGCCCCATGACCCGGCGGAAGACGTCCTTTATACCGGTTCCGAAATTGTCCAGCACCATACCTTCGCCTTCAATTGCCGTATGCGATATTGTGTTATAGAATTAATGGCAGTATATAAATATTCCTGAAATTCAGCTTTGGCTGGACCCGCAATAAATGAGAAATAAAAACAAAATTAAAAAATCAAAGCGTTGTCGTCTTATTTTCCTGCAAGTTTCTTGCTCTTAACGACGACCCACAATTTCTTTGTCATTTCGCTCGGAGTTATCTTACCCTTGCCGAAAACATCTTCAAGAGTTTCTTTCCTGCCGGCGAAACAAATTGTGTAACCACCAAAAGCAACTTTCTTAGCCATAGTTTACACCCCTTAGAATTTTATAATATTGTTTGCACATTCTGCCTTATATATCTTTAGAGGGAGAATTTACGCAAACCGTGCTCGGTTAAAAGCCCCCATCACCGGCTTTGCCCATAAAGTCTTGAAATAAGCCTACTTTTTGTGCAGGTGGTACTTTTGCACAAAAAGTCATATTACGGACTTTTAAAGCACTGGCGGTATTCCTAAATAAGGCGAATGGTATGGGAGATATTTATTATACCGAAAAGGATGTTGGAATCTTTCTATGTCATGCTGAAAAGGGTCGAAAACTCGCGGGGAAGTTGAAAAAGGAGCTTGAAGGTTACGGTTTTAAGGTTTTCCTTGCACACGAAGACATCAGGGGTTCAAAGGAATGGGAAGAAGTACTGATTGAAAACATAAGAGGTTGTGATGTTTTCTGCATTCTCCTGACGGATGATGTTTCTGCTTCAGAGTTTTGCGACCAAGAAACTGGAATTGCGATTGATCATGGAAAGATAATATTACCTATGAAAGTTAGCAATCTCGACCCATACGGATTTGCCAAGAAATATCAAGCCCTAAAGCTTGATACTGATGATATGGAATTCAATGTTCGTGGGATAATTGATTCTGTATGCCACCAAAATGGTCTAAAGGGGAAATCAATAGAATTTCTTATAGAATATTTTGGGAAAAGTGACAACTACCAAGAAGCTGGAGTAAGGACTGCCGATTTAGTGAAATTTGCTCCCCTTTCGGATAGTCAACTGAATCGGATAGCGCAATTAACAATAGAAAACAACCAGATTTCTGATTCATGGGAAGCTCAGAAGCATCTTAAAAAGCTTTTCTCGGATAATGAAAAAAGGATAAAAGATAATCTTGTAAGGGATTTAAGAGGACTGAATTTATTATGACATCATGAATTGGGCATAAAGCCCAACTCATGCATCTCCTGAATAACCACGCAGATGTTATGGCATAACACCTTCGCCAGCAATTCGTTTACCTGTGCCGTCTTTGTCTTGCTTCTGAGACTGCCGCCAAACTTGGATTTTATCATGTAGACTGTGCTCTCGATGTTGCTTCGCTTATGGTAATGCTCAAGAAACTCTTCCCTTCGCAAATTGTAGTAGTGCCACATCTTCTTCCATAACAAGCTGCCTCCGGCTCTGGGTTTTGCGCTGCTCTTGAAAGGGATATACGGCACAGCGCCTATTCCTTCCACAAGATACAGGTTCTCCCTTGACGAATAAGCCTTGTCTGCTGATACTTCATTTATCTTGAAGTTGATTGCAGTTTCTTCCACCAATGTTTTAAGGTATGGCGAATCACCGCCTGTAGCCTCCGACAGCCTTACGCTTGTAACTATGTTGGTCTTTACCCCGCATATAAGGTGGGCTTTGATCCATACCCGGAAGTCGCTTTCCTTGCCGTATTTGAAGTTGTACCACCGCTTGAAGCGGCATGTCGAGAAACCGCTTGAATCCACCGCAAAATCTGTTTCTATTGCCTTTAACGGGAGGCTGCTCCTGATTGCCATTTCATACAATGTTTGTGTTATTTCCTCGCCCTGGAGGAAATGCCCTACGGAGGCGAAACATGGGAGTTTGTCAATATACCCTTTCTCTCTGGCTATCCTCAGGTCACCCATAAAACGCCTTAACGAACGGCTTGAATATACCTTAAATATCCCACAAAACAGCATGTCTGAAAATGGCATTGTTGGCCTGCCAAATTTATATCTTTTGGGCTCAACATTCCTGCATAATTCAGTTAATAGTGGCATAAACAAGGTCTTTTCATTGCATTGGGCCATGTCGTATGCCTGCCAGTTTTGGGTATAAATTTGCTTTTCCATTCCAATCACATTATTACTTTATTACATTATTACTTGATATTAGACACAAAGCTTTAAATACTTTATTACTTTATTACATTATATAGGGTAATATTATGGGCAAACGCGAGACCGTAAGTTTGAGGATTGACCTTGATATTTGGAAAAGGGCCAGGAAACATGCTATAGACAAGGATATGAGCATGTCTGAACTTGT
>Ga0315275_10000130_pt1 | contig 57061 bp, 46 predicted proteins | sample YL17G03_0_MG_FD_205557 | JGI IMG/M metagenome (GOLD analysis project Ga0315275, IMG submission 205557) | Sediment microbial communities from Yellowstone Lake, YNP, Wyoming, USA - YL17G03_0 | ecosystem: Environmental > Aquatic > Freshwater > Lake > Sediment | place: USA: Wyoming | collected... | reverse complement strand
GCTCGTTGCCAAAAAAAACGCCTCGTGGTATGTTTGGTTCCCCGGATTTCGCGAAACAGGAGAAAACATGCCCGCTATCAAAACGCTCCCCGAGGCGGTCGCTCGCCAGATCGCCGCGGGTGAAGTGGTCGAAAGACCAGCCTCGGTCGTCAAAGAGCTCATCGAGAACGCGCTCGACGCCGGCGCGCGTGTCGTGTCGGTGCGCACGATGGGGGGTGGTGCGGATCTGATAGAGGTTCGGGACGATGGGTGCGGCATGTCCCGCGAGGACGTGCAGCTTGCGCCACGGAATTTCTCCACGAGCAAGATTTCGGGTGCCGACGACCTCCTCAAGGTTGCGACGTTTGGTTTCCGCGGCGAGGCGTTAGCGGCGATTTCCGCAGTGTCGAAGCTCGATATCGCTTCGAGCGCGCGGGAAGGGGGTGAGGGGTGGCGGATGACCGTGGAAGCGAACGCCGTCATACGAAACGGACCTGCAGCCCACGAGAAGGGGACCACGGTTCGCGTCGAGAATCTCTTCTTCAACACGCCGGCACGGAAGAAGTTCTTGAAGAGCGAGCTCACCGAACGCCGGCGGATTCTCGAGACGATTCTCGCGTTTGCGTTGGCTTCGCCGGATGTCGAGTTTCACTACACCGAAGAGGACAGGCCGGTTCTCGATCTTCTCCCCGTCTCCTCGTGGCGCCAGCGTCTTGCGGCGGTGATGGGGGGGAGCACGATGAAGCACATGGTCGAGGTGAACACGGATGAGTCCCCCTTGCGTCTCAAGGGTTTTGTGAGCCTCCCCACGTACACTCGATCGAACCGGAACCACGAGTTCTGCTTTGTCAACGGTCGGCTCGTGCGCGAGAAAACGCTTATCCGCGCCGTCCAGGAAGTGTACCGAACGGTTATCCCGGCCAAACGGTTCCCGGCTGTCGTTCTTTCTCTTGAAGTCCCTTACGAAGACGTCGACGTGAACGTTCATCCCACAAAGATCGAGGTCCGTTTGAGAAACGAGAGACAAGTCTTCGATCTCGTTCGCCGTTCCATCAAACAGTCGCTCGGTCCGAAGTCCGAAGCGAAGCTTGCCGTGAGTTATGCCGGCACCATGATCGATTCCGCGGGTGCGGAGAAAACGTCTCGACGCGGCGCGACACCCGGCACGGAAACACAGTCGCTCTTCGTGGGAGTTCGGGAGACACCCGCGAATCCGGAGACAGAGAAGTACAAGACCCGGGTGCGCGCTGCGGTCGGCTCGTACATGGAGGCGGTAAAGAACCGGCACGACTTCAGCCCCTTCTTGTCGCTGCGCAGCCACGACGCCGAGGAACCTGTCGAGCAGACCCCGGAGCAGATCAGAGAGCATGTCCAACCGGATGACGCGCTCTTTTGGCAGTTTCACAACTCGTACATCTTCATCCAGGTGCGCCGCGGGATCGTGGTGATCGATCAACACGCCGCCCACGAAAGGATCATTTTCGACACGAGCAAGAAACAGATCGAGAGCGAGATCCCGGTATCCCAACAGATCCTGTTCCCGATCACGTTGGAGCTCTCTATTTCCGAGCTCGCGATCTTTCGCGAGACAAAGGACATCGTCTACAAGCTCGGTTTTCAGCTCGAGCCGTTCGGGGGGACGAGCATTCTCGTCCGGGGTTACCCCCAGGGTCTCAAGAACTGGGAGGAAGGAAGACTTCTGCGGCAGATATTCGACGACCTTTTGACCGACAGGATGCCCGGAAGTTCGCACGGCGAGCGAATCGTTGCAAGCTTCGCGTGCCGCAGCGCGGTCAAATCCGGACAGAAGTTGGCGCTCGAGGAAATGAAGATGCTCGCCGATCAGCTCTTCGCCGTGGAAAACCCTTACTCGTGCCCGCACGGCCGGCCGACGATATACAGGCTCTCGCTCGAAGACATTGAACGCTGGTTCTCTCGCCGATAATGAATCTGACGAAGCGCGCCGTTGCAGTCATGGGAGCGACGGCTACCGGAAAATCAGACATCGCCATCCGGCTGGCGGAGGAGTTCGATGGTGAGATCATCTCCATGGACTCCCGCCAGGTCTACCGGGGGTTCGACATCGGAACGGGGAAGGTCACACCCGGGGACAGACGACGCATCCCTCACCACTTGATCGATACCCTCGACGCGCACGAGACCAACAGCGCCGGGGCGCACGCGGCGCGTGCGGAGACGGCCTTCGATCAGATCCTGGCGAGGAGAAAGACGGCTTTCTTCGTCGGAGGGACGGGGCTCTACTTCCGCGTTCTTTTTCACGGGATCATCGATGTGAGCATCCCGGAGGACGAATTGAGACGTTTCCGGCAGACACTGACCGCGCAATCCACTAGTGAGCTTTACGAGAACCTCCGCGAGATCGACCCCGAAAGGGCCGCTGTGCTCTCTCCCCGGGACCGCGTTCGGATCCGCCGCGCGATCGAGATCCGTCTTCTCACGGGGAAGACCCACTCCGAACACATCGCTCGCCAGAAACGCGGGGCCGCGTGGGAGGGGCTCAAGATCGTTCTCACACTGCCGCGCGCGGCGCTCAGAAAACGGATCGCCGAGAGGACGCGCGAGATGTACCGAAAGGGTTGGGTGGACGAGGTGCGGTTGCTCCTCGCGCGCGGGGCCGGTCTCGACGCGCCCGCGATGAAGAGTCTTGGGTACGATATCATCGCGCGCGCCATCGTGGAGGACAAGGACCCGGCCGCGACCGTGGAAACCGTCATCACACTCACACAACAGTACGCAAAGCGGCAGGAAACGTTTTTCCGCAGCGAACCCAACGCCCGCTGGATCGATGTGTCGACTTCGGGAACGGACGAGACCGTGAGGAGGCTTGTCCGTACCCATTTCGGGCTTTAAATCTCACTTGACATAAAATGTCTAACATGCTAACAATAAAAACGTTAATACAAGAGCGGGCATAACTCAGCTGGTAGAGTATCAGCTTCCCAAGCTGAACGTCGCGGGTTCGAATCCCGTTGCCCGCTCCAACTGTTTTTTACACCATTGCTGGCCCGGAACACGAGCATATCCGCTCTACGCGTGATCGTTGTGACCGCGCTCACGCTTGCGGGGTGCGGTTCTCCAAGAACGACGGTTGTCGAAAACGCCTCTCTCGAGAAAGCGATTGCCTTCTACATCGACGGGAATCTCCAGCGTGCGGAGGCGCTTTTCAACGAGATTACAAAACAGGGCCGTGGGGATGATGACTACCGAACGGCGTGTCTGTATTTGGGACGGATCTATCTGGCGGCGGGCGATTACCAAAAAGCGGCGGACGCGTTGTCGGCGGGAAAGGCACTCGGTGGCGATGTTCGATTCGACGAGTACTTCGAGATCGCTCAACGGCACCTGACCTCATCGCCCGAGAGGATCGTACAGCTCGAACGCATCACACGCGAACAGCTCGCCGCTCTGATCGACCACATGTTCGGATCGATTCTCGATAGTCCCATCGAAGCGCCGGGGGCCGTGCGACCGACCCCGCTCACACGCGAGGAATACGCGGAAGGGGAACCGGCAAGGGACCCGATCGGCGTTGTCTCACGGACCGGGGTGATGACTCCGCTCGCCGACGGAGAATTCCACCCCGATGAGAAGGTCACGCGGCCGGCTTTCTACGCGGTTGTAACGCGGCTCGTCAATGCTCTCGACGCCCCATCCAGCGTGATGGCTGAGATGTTCCCCGGTGGCTACAGAGAGACTCTCTCCCCGCAGGGTGCGGGGGGTGAAATAAAAGACGCGCCCGCGTTCGTAACGGGGCGTGAAGCCGTGCAAACACTTCAGACGCTCGCACGGAGGATCGGCCCCTAGCACACCAGACGGAACAGAGCAGATGGGAGCCAAAACCCCAGCCCGAGTCGCGATCGTCGGCCGGCCCAATGTCGGGAAGTCGACGCTCTTCAACCGAATCACCGGTACGAGAATGGCCCTCGTTCATTCCACACCGGGGGTCACTCGTGACGTCCAGCGGTGCGAGACCGAGTGGAACGGTGTCGTGTTCGAAGTGATCGACACGGGGGGGCTCTTCTCGGGTGTGGACGACCCCGTCGCTCAGGAAGTGGAGAAGCGGGCTCTGCGTGAGGCGCTCTGCGCCGACGCGATCGTGATGATGACCGATGCAACCACGGGGCTCACCACGGCCGATCTCGAAGTGGCGAACCGATTCCGCGGGGTGCGCGTTCCCGTTCTTGTCGCGGTGAACAAGGTCGAGAAAAAGGAAACGCGCCATGGGGCGGCGGAGTTCTACCGGCTCGGTTTCGAACAGGTCTATCCGATCAGCGCGCTCCATGGAGAGGGAATCGGGGAACTCCTCGAGGGCGTGATCGCTGGTCTTCCCCGGCGTGCCGCGACGGCTTCCGAGGACTTTCTCAAACTCGCCATAGTCGGGTGCCCAAACGTCGGCAAGTCGAGTCTCGTAAACCGTCTTGTGGGATCGGAAGCTGCCATCGTCGATTCGAGACCGGGTACGACACGGGAGAGCATCGACATCCGCGTCCGGTGGGAGGGCCATTCGATCGTTCTCGTCGACACGGCGGGGATCAAACGAAAGTCGCGGACGACCGATGGCCTCTCGGCGCTCTCCGCGCTGAAGAGCATCGATACGATCTCGAGAGCGGACGTGGTCACGCTCGTTCTCGACGCATCGCGGGGCATTTCGAACCAGGACGTCAAGGTCGCAAGCTACGCGCACAAGGCGGCCAAAGGGATCATGGTCTGCGTCAACAAATGGGATCTCCTCGAGAAGGACAACCGCACGGCGTCCTCATTCGAAAACGCGTTTCGCGAGTCTTTCGCATTTTTGAGCTACGCGCCTGTGGTGTTCGTGTCGGCGCTGAGCGCTCAGCGTGTGAGCCGCGTTTTTCCGATGGCGTGGCGAATCAAGGAAGCAAGGGAAAAGAGAGTGCCGACGAGCGAGGTGAACCGCTTTTTCGAGGAGAATACGAGCGGCTATCCGCCGCCTTCGTACGGCGGCGGCAACGGCAAGATCTACTACGCGACGCAGATCGAAGTGGGCCCCCCGACCTTCAGCCTGTCTGTCAACCAGCGCGCCTTTTTCGGCCGGTCTTACTTGCGGTTCCTGAACAACCGTCTGAGGGAGCGGTACGGGTTCGAGGGAACACTGATACGAATAAGGTTGAAGGAACACTGACGGATGGAAGCTGCTCGCATCACCGACGTCGTCGTAGTCATGCTCGCGGGCTACATCGCGGGGGCGATTCCCTTCAGCTACATGGCGGGGAAGGTGTTCGGCGGCATCGACCTGAGACGGCACGGGAGCGGAAATCTCGGGGCAGCGAATACCTTCAGGCTGCTCGGCGGGAAGATCGCCCTCGGCGTGCTCGCCGGGGACATCGCGAAGGGCTACCTGCCGGTCTTTTTTGCTCCGGCGTACGCGCCGTCGAGTGCTGTTCCAGGCCACTGGCTGATGCTCGTCGCGGCTTTGTTCGCGGTCATCGGCCACATGTTTTCGGTTTTTGTAGGCTTCGGCGGAGGAAAGGGGATTGCCACCACGGCGGGAGCGTTTCTCGCGCTTTCGCCGGTGGTGCTCCTCGTGACCTTTGGGGTTTTTGTCCTGATGTTCGCGGCAAAGAGGATCGTGTCGCTCGCGAGCATCACGAGCGCGACCGTTCTCCCTTTCGTGGTCCTTTTGCTGGACAAGACAGGCGTTGAGCCGTCGCACTGGTCGCTTCTCGTTGTGTCGGCGGTCATCACGGTCGTCGTCCTGGTCAAGCACCACGGCAACATAAGACGCTTGCTTGCCGGAACTGAGCCGGCGCTGCAAAAAGTGAAGCGGTGAGCGAATGGCGGATCGACTCAACATCACAGTGCTCGGTGCAGGAAGCTGGGGACTAACGCTTGCTCTTCTGCTGTCGGAGAACGAACACCGTGTCGTTCTCTGGGAACTCTACAAGGAGCACGCCGAGGAAATACGGCGAACTCGGGAGAGCAAACGATTCCTCCCGGGGATCCGGATCCCCGAAGAAATACCGGTCGAAACTGATGTCACGAGAGCGCTCGTCGACACCGACCTCATACTGTTCGTCGTCCCCAGCCACGGTGTGCGCAGCGTCGCGCGGATGATAGCGGAGACGTTCGAGTTCACCGAGCGCACGTACGTCGTCAACGCCGCAAAAGGGATCGAGGAACACACGCTGAAACGGATGAGCGAGGTCCTCCGGGACGAGCTCCCCATCCCGGGCGGGCAGATTCTCACGCTCTCCGGTCCGAGCCACGCAGAGGAAGTGAGCCGCCACATGCCGACCTCCGTGGTGGTTGCGGGAACGGACGAAACGCGAGCGAAAAAAGTGCAGGAGGTGTTTTTCCGGCCGTACTTCCGCGTCTACACGAACTCCGACGTCGTTGGCGTGGAGATGGGTGTGGCGCTCAAGAACGTGATCGCCATTGCCGCCGGGGTTTGCGACGGATTGGGGTACGGCGATAACACCAAGGCGGCGCTTCTCACTCGGGGGTTAGTCGAGATCACGCGTGTGGGGGTTGCTCTTGGAGGCCGTCAGGAAACGTTCTTCGGGCTCTCCGGTATCGGTGATCTCATTGCCACCAGCTTGAGCCGGCACAGCAGGAACCGTTATGTGGGCGAGAAAATCGGACAGGGGATGACACTCGACGACGTTCTCAACGGCATGGTGATGGTGGCCGAGGGCGTTCGAACCACACGGGCTGCCGTGGACCTTGCGAAGAAGCTCGGGGTTGATATGCCCATCACCACCGCCGTACACGAGGTTCTCTTTGCCGGAAGGGATCCCAGGGATGCCATCGATCAATTGATGAACCGTCCGCCGCAGGACGAAATGCATTGGACGCACTCCAGCCGAGTGAGAGGGGGTTGACAGTGAAGTACAAGACAGGATCAGCCAAAATGTACTATACCATCAGCGAAGTCGCTGAAATGACCGGTGTGAAGGCGCACGTGCTCCGGTACTGGGAAACCGAGTTCCCCAGTCTCCGCCCGAAGAAGAACAGGGCGGGGAACCGGAACTACCGGCCGAAGGACATCAAGGGGATCCTCGTGATCAGAGATTTGTTGTACAGAGAGGGTTTTACGATCAGCGGAGCGAGAAAGAAACTCCAGGAGCACTTCGGAAACCCCGACCCGTTGATCAACCAGCTTCAGATCCCGTTCGCCGACCCGCAAGCGCGTCACGTGATCACAACGGTGAAGCACGATTTGCTGGAGCTGCGGGATCTGCTCGCGAAATCGATCGAGAAAAAGAAGGTCGATTCCGCTTGAACCGGCCACGGCCGCAACATAGAGTATTGCCAGTAGGTCGGGGCGTAGCGCAGTCCGGTAGCGCACTAGCATGGGGGGCTAGTGGTCGCCGGTTCGAATCCGGTCGCCCCGACCAATTTTTATTTCGCGGCGCGTGCGCCCGAAATCTCCACGGACCCGAGAGTCCCATAGGGGTGGTCTCTCTGTATGACAACGAGGCGCACATTTCGTATTCGCGGTTTGGACTGCGCGGACGAAGCCACCACCCTCAAAGCCACAGTCGGCAAAATCCCCGGTGTAAAACACCTCGATTTCAATCTGCTCAAAGGCACGATGCGTGTGACGTGCGTCGAAGCGGGTCCTTCGGAAAACGATATCCGCCGCGCGGTAGAGGCAACCGGTTTGAAGGTCGAAGCCGATAAGTCACCTTTCGCCGGCTCATCCGCAGTGAAGCGCACGTTTTGGAGCAGGCACGGGCGCGCGTTGATGTGTGGGCTAAGCGGTGTGCTGATGCTCCTGGGGTTCCTCGCGCACGGTTTTGGACACGGCGGTATCGTCCACGCGTTCACCGCCGGTGAGGGACTCGAGAGACACGTGTTTTCACCTCTCACCATGCTTCTCTTCGTGGGGGCAGTTATTTGCGGCGGATGGTTCGTCGCCCCGAAGGCGTGGGCTGCGGCCCGTCGTCGTCGGCCGGACATGAACCTGCTGATGACCGTGGCCGTGATCGGTGCGGCCGCCATCGGCGAGTGGTTCGAGTCGGCTGCAGTGGCATTTCTCTTTTCACTCTCGCTCGTTCTGGAATCGTGGAGCGTTTCGCGGGCGCGCCGGGCGATTGAATCCCTTCTCGATCTCACACCCCCGAAAGCCCGCTACATCCGTGCCCACGACGGAGAGGTTATGGAGAGGCCCGTTGAAGAAGTCCCCGTCGGTTCGGTGGTGCTGGTGCGGCCCGGTGAACGGATTCCATTGGACGGATTCGTGGTCAAGGGCGAAACGGCGGTGAACCAGGCGCCTATCACCGGCGAGTCGCTTCCTGTTCCCAAGACGGTGGGCGATGAAGTTTTTGCGGGCACCATCAACGAAACCGGCGCTTTCGAGTTCAGATCTGTAAAGGGTGCAAGCAACACGACCCTGGCGCGTATCATACGAATGGTTGAGGACGCGCAGTCGCGCCGCGCACCCGCCGAGCAATGGGTGGACCGGTTCGCGTTCTACTATACGCCCACGATGATGTTTTTCGCGCTGGCGGTGGCGTTCCTCCCGCCTCTCGTGGCCGGCGGCCACTGGGGCAAATGGTTTTACGAGGCGCTCGTCATCCTCGTCATTGCGTGCCCGTGCGCGCTCGTGATTTCGACGCCTGTGAGCATCGTCGCGGGGTTGACCCGCGCGGCGCGGGCGGGGGTGTTGATCAAAGGCGGCGCGTTTCTGGAAGCGGCGGCTCGAATACGCGTCGTAGCGTTGGACAAGACCGGCACACTCACGCACGGGCGGCCCGAGGTACAGCGGATCGTCCCGCTCGATCATCACACCGAGCGAGAACTACTGGCGACGGCCGCGGCATTGGAAGGGGAAAGCGAACATCCGCTGGCGCGGGCGATCCTGCGCCGGGCTGAAAAAGAAGGCGTGTCGCCGGTGAAGGCCGAGCGTTTCCAGGCCGTCAAGGGCAAGGGCGCAGAAGGGTGGATCGACGGGCGCCGGTTCTGGATCGGGTCACACCGGTTTGCGCACGAGAACATACGTGAATCTCCAGACGCTCACCAGAAGGCCGAGGACCTTGAAGACGCGGGGCATTCGGTCATCGCCATCGGAAACGCGGAACACGTGTGCGGGCTGGTAAGCGTGGCGGACACCGTGCGGACCGAGGCCTGCCGCGCCGTGGCCGCGATGAGAACGGCGGGTGTGCGGCGGGTAGTGATGCTCACGGGTGATAACGAGGGCACGGCGAGAGCTGTTGCGGATGAAACGGGAGTAGACGACTTCCGCGCGGAGCTTCTTCCGGAAGACAAACTCCGTATCGTACAGGACCTCGCGCGGACGCACGGTCACGTTGCCGTGATCGGTGACGGAATCAACGACGCTCCGGCTCTCGCGGCGGCCACCCTGGGAATAGCGATGGGAGCGGCGGGTACGGACGCGGCGATCGAGACGGCGGATGTGGCGTTGATGTCGGACGACCTCTCAAAGGTGCCCTGGCTCTTCAACCACGGCCGGCGGACGATGACAGTCATCCGGCAGAATGTGGCGTTTGCGCTGTCTGTGAAGGCTCTGTTTCTGATTCTTGCGCTTTGCGGAGTCGCAACGCTTTGGATGGCCATCGCCGCCGATATGGGGGCGTCGTTGCTGGTCATCTTCAACGCGTTGCGGTTGCTCAGATGAGCGCATTTCGCAACACGGTTTGCGCATGGTCAGCTTTCTCTGTTATAGGATGGGTGCGGTCCTCGCCCGCTATCTTCCCCCCCATATCTCCAACTCGATGACGGGCATCATCGCACGGAGCCAGTATTACTTGCGGACGGGATCCCGCCGGACAGTCCTCGCCAACCTGAGAATCGTAATGGGCAGAGAAGCGAGTGAAAAAGAGATACACGCCGCCGCCAAAAACCTGTTCTCGAATTTTGGCAAAAGCATATACTGTTTTCTCCGTCTTCCGTCCACGAGCCTCGAAGAGCTTAGGGCCCGGTGCGACTACGGTGGGATCGACGTGGTCGCAAGAGAGCTGCGTGGGAAGGGAGCCTTCATCATCGCCGGTCCGCACGTGGGGCCGTGGGAGGTCGGCGGGGCGTGCTTGAGCGCGCTCGGGCTTCGGATACACACGGTTGCTCTCGATCATCCGTCCGGCCAGGTAACCGGCTTTTTTGAAGCGCGGCGCAGGATGACCGGTATCGTGAGCCACCCGATCGGGAGGTCATTCTCGCCGCTTTGTGATGCGCTCCAGCATGGCGGGTGTGTGGCGCTTCTCATCGACAGGACATACGGACGAAGCCCGCAGTCGTTTCAGATGTTTGGCCGGAGCATCCTGCTCCCCACCGGTCATGCGGCGCTGGCCGTCCGGTGCAGGGTGCCGATCCTGACAGCCGTGTGCGTGTTTGCGCCGGGGGGCACATTCAAGTTCGTCTTCAACGGGCCGTACTATCCTGACACGTCGCTCGGCGAGAAGGCGGCTGTCGAGGATTTACATCGACGCTGCCGCACGGACATGGAACAATTCATACGCAGACAGCCCGATCAGTGGTTCAATTTTCGATCGCTCGAAGGAGAAGACGAGTGGCCGGCGATCTCGACGCAATAACGAGCCGCACAGCTGTAGTCATCCCCGCGTTCAACGCCGCCCACTATCTGGAGGCGGTCGTTGACACGACCTCGCGTTTCATTCCCTGCTCGCGGATCATCGTCGTGGATGACGGCTCGGCGGACGGGACGCACGAGGTCGCGCTCCGTTCAGGGGTCACCGTGCTCCAGCACGCGGAGAACCGGGGGAAGGGAATCGCGCTCAACACAGGCATCCTGGGCGCCGCGGAGATGGGGATGGACTACGTCATAACCATGGACGCCGACGGCCAGCACAACCCGCTGGAGATACCGAGATTCCTCGAGAAGGAACTCGAAACCGGGGCGGACATCATTGTTGGAAACCGCATGGCGGACAGAAAGAACATGCCGGGCGACCGCGTGTTTGCCAATCGGGCGACATCCTGGTTCGTCTCGGCGCGAACAGGAGTCCGGATCCCCGATTCTCAAAACGGTTACCGATTGATCAGAACGTCTCTCTACACATCGCTCAAAATCAAATCGAAGCGGTACGCCGCGGAGAGCGAGATCCTCATTCGCGCGGCCAGATCCGGAGCTAAGGTTGAGTGGGTCCCGGTGGAAACGATATACGGGACCGAAGAGAGCAGCGTCCACCCGGTCGTCGACACGCTTCGTTTTTTGAGGATGGCGATAAAGAGCATCTTCTGGTAACATCCGCGGCTCGTGGAGCATTGGCGCCGGCGCAGGGTACTGCGCAGAGTGATACGCAGACCAAATCTACAATGAGCAAAACGCTTCTGATCACAAACGACGATGGATACGGCGCCAGGGGAATTGAAGTCCTCTGCCGGGCGCTCCAGGGGCTCGGGAATCTTTTCGTCGTCGCTCCTGCCAACGAACAGAGCGCGAGCAGCCATTCGCTCACCGTGCGGGAGCGGATCGCCGTGCTCAAGGTCGAGGAAAACCGCTACAAGATTGCGGGGACACCCACCGACAGCGTTCTTCTGGGAGTTCAGGGGCTCTTGGGGCGAAAACCCGATCTGCTGGTCTCGGGGATCAACCACGGCCCCAACATGGGCGAGGACGTGACCTACAGCGGCACTGTGGCGGCGGCGATAGAGGGGACGCTCCTTGGCGTGCCGTCGCTCGCGCTATCGTCGCTCCAGAGAACCATCTCGAACGAGGAGTCCATCGGCCGCATCGCTTGTGTCGTCGTAGAGGCGGCGCTTCGGCTCGGCGTCCCGCGGGGCTGTCTTCTCAACGTCAACATCCCCGACCCGGACATCGCGCCGGCCAAAGGCGTCCGTGTCACCAAACTCGGGTCGCGCGCGTACGACAACTTGCTTCTCGAGGAAAAAGGAGAGGGAGGAGAGACGTACTTCACGGTGGGCGGCGAAGATCCCGTTTGGAAGCTGGACGAGGGCACGGATATCGCCGCCGTGAGGATGGGGTACGTGTCGATTACACCGCTCCACCTCGATCTCACGCACTACAAAGCGGTGGTCGAGATGGAACAGTGGAGGTTCGATTTGTGAAACGCCACGACTACCCCGTCGCGCGGGAGCGGATGGTCCGGGAACAGCTCGTTCCCAACGGCATTGTGGATCCCCGCGTGCTCGGGATCATGCGTCAGATTCCGCGCCACGTCTTTCTCGACGGTGATATGGGACCCGAAGCGTACAGTGATCACTCGTTTCCCATCGGTTTCTCCCAGACGATGTCGCAACCCTATATGGTGGCGTACCTCGCCGAACAGCTCGCCCTCACCGGGGAGGAGACGATTCTCGAGATCGGGACGGGCTCGGGCTATCAAGCGGCCGTTCTTTCGCGGCTTGCCCGGCAGGTGTATACCATCGAAAGGATCGCGCCGCTCGCCGAAAAGGCGCGAAAGGTGCTCAAAAACTTGGAAATCAGAAACGTCGAGATCTCCGTCGGCGACGGGAGCGATGGGTGGTCCGAGCGCGGGCCCTTCGACCGGATTCTCACAACCGCTGCGGCCGCCGCGGCGCAGGCGTCTCTCTTGGGACAGCTCCGCGAGGGGGCTTTTTTTCTCGGACCCGTTTTCAACGGCGCAGGGCAGCAGGAGATTGTGAGACTCACACGTTCGGGGCGGGATTTCCGTCTGGAACGGTTGCGCAAGTGCTCGTTCGTACCCTTGGTGCGCGGCCAGTGGGGCGATAACGGTGGAAGGCCGGAGGATAACGGGGGCCTTTTGTGACGGACATAAACCGCTTGCTAATCCGGCTGAACATGGTATCCTCATAAAAAAAGCTGGGGCAAGGGAAAGGGAGAGGTAGAGCGGATTCCTACGAAGGTGCTGACAGAATGGTTTCTCCGGTTCGGGGCGTAGCGCAGTCCGGTTAGCGCGCCTGCTTCGGGAGCAGGAAGTCGGTGGTTCAAATCCACTCGCCCCGACCATTTTTTTTGTACCCGGCGAGTACCCCCAGACAGTCTCAGATAAACGGACCATCTCCTTCGGCGGCGGCCTCTGCGCGCGAGACCACGCGTCGTCGAAATCATCATGGTGAGAAAAAAGGAAAACGGGCGGTCGGCCGACGGGGAATTCATCACGGGCGATTACGACATACAGACCCGTTACCTCATGGAGATCAACCGGTACGCGCTCCTCACACCCGAGGAAGAACGTGAGGTGGCAAAACAGGTCTCGGAAGGCGACGAGGGAGCAATGCGGCGGCTGATCAACGCCAACCTTCGTCTCGTCGTCACCATTGCCAAGCGGTACCTCGGCCAGGGTCTGACTTTTCTCGACCTTGTCGAAGAGGGGAATCTGGGGTTGATCCGCGCTGCGGGGAAGTTCGATTACCAGAAAGGATTTCGTTTCAGTACCTACGCGTCCTGGTGGATCAAGCAGTCCATCACACGCGCGATTGCCAACCAATCGAAGTCGATCCGAATTCCCATTCACATTTACCAGCTCATCACACGATACCTCCGTCTCGAGGATCGTATGGCGGCTGGAGAATTCAACGAGAAGGACGCCAGCGAAGCCCTCGGCATCAGCATCAAGAAGGTGCGTCTCGTGAAGGATCTCATCCACGGTATCCGGTCCGAGGAATTGGAGATCACGGCGGAGGCTCTCCACAAGCTCTCTTCCGAGACCACTCAAGAAGCTTCGGCGAGCGCCGAGGACCTCATCACCGTCCAGCTCGAAAACGAGGAGCTTGCTTCCTACGTCGCGAAATACCTGAGCCCGCGGGAACAACAGATCTTGAAGATTCGGTACGGGCTCGACGATGGGAGGCCGCGAACGCTCGCGGAAACAGGCCGGATGATGGGCGTTTCGCGTGAGCGTATCCGTCAGATCGAGAAAAGGGCGTTGCAGAAGCTCAAGATCATGCTGTTCAGCGGGAAGGTGTAGATGATGGGCGCGGAGCACCTCAAGAAGTTCATCAGGAACATACCGGATTTTCCAAGACCCGGGATTCTATTCAGGGACATCACACCGCTCCTCTCGAACCCCGAGGCCTTTCGGGAAGCGGTCGATACGCTTCGTGATCGGTATGAGGGGAAGAGGATCGACAAAGTCGTCGCGATCGAATCGCGTGGGTTTGTCTTCGCCTCCCCGGTGGCGTACGAGCTGGGGGTCGGATTCATACCTCTCCGCAAGCCGGGCAAGCTCCCGTGGGAGACCATCAGCGAGTCGTATGCGCTCGAGTACGGCGAGGCGGCGCTCGAGATCCACCGGGATGCGATCAGGACGGGGGACCGTGTGCTCATCCTCGACGATCTTCTGGCCACGGGCGGGACGGCCGCCGCAGCCGTCTCGTTGGTCAAGCAGCTCGGGGGGGAAGTCGTCGAGGTGTGTTTTGTCATCGAGCTCAGGCCGTTGAGAGGGCGGGATAAGCTAGACGGAACCCCGATCTTTTCGCTTTTAACCTACGACTGAAGCCGCTATCGTATGGGTTGACTTCACAGCGTGCCCCCGTAGCTCAGATAGGATAGAGCAGCGGTTTCCTAAACCGTGTGTCGGACGTTCGAGTCGTCTCGGGGGCACCATATTTCTCCAACTTGTTCAAGGACTTACGTTTCAGACCCGTCTGCCGCTTTCTCCTTATCTGCCAGTGATCTATCACCTCGATTTGATTTCAGGAGAAGCTCAACCGCCCGGCGTTTAGATTCGGGCGATGGGTCTATCACTCTATCGGGCAACCGCCACCGGAGCCGCACGCTCTTGACGTGTGGTAGCATCACGCAGGGGCAGAACATCGACTCGTAGAGCAGCGCACTCGTAATGCGCAGGTCCTCGGTTCAATTCCGAGCGCCAGCTCCAAGCAAATCAAAGGGTTGCGCGATCCGCCTCTTCCGCCCAAAACCCTCATCTTACAGTTATCTTACACTTTGAATTTGGCTGAGATGACCCCGTGTCAGCGGACAAGCCGAATGGTGGACATCTCCATGTTCGGATCTGGCGAGGGCCCCGTCTGGGTGACCGGGCGGGGCAACTCTGCCAGTCTCGTTTTGGCTGGTTACTGCCTCAGCGGTTTCGTGAACGCGGTGACGTTGGTCAGGCAGAGGCGAAAGTGTGTGCGCCAGTTCTTCCCTTTGATCCAACGCGAAGACTGCCCCACGAGGAAATCACAACCTCGTATTTATCGCCTATATCCAAGCCTCTCGCCACTGGGAGAACATGACCTACGTCGACCGGCTCCCTGCATTTATGGCGACGAAGGAAAAGCGAACCTGAGACTCAATTTCGCCCGACTCCCATCCACAAATCTCCCCTCTTTGAGCGTGAAGTCCCCCTCCCTTTCTCCCACGAACGATCCGAGGACGATCCCTCGGTTCTCCGATGGATTCGCCATGAAGGAGCGGACGATCGGTGCGATATCGATCACGACCCTTCGATTCTTACCAACCAGCACCGGGATGCACGCCATCGTCGTTTTCTCCAGTTGGCCCTCCTCTACGGAGCCCTCGATCGAACTCTTAAGGGCATACACTTCAAGGAGCGGCGTCTTGGCTTTGTATCCGACATGCTCGACGGAGTCCGCGTCGAGCCAGCGGAAGTCCCCTCGGGCGAATGACTCCGCGTCGACATAAAACTCGAAGTGAGCTGTCTCAAGCGTCGCCGCGCTTCCGACCGCCGGAAGGTCGAAGTCGAGTTTATAGTACTTGCTCGTCCCCTCGCTGACCGGCGCATACAGTGTGACGTTGTCGCTACGAATGGACACGACGTGCTCCGTTGTGACGCCCTGGGCCCCGACGACGATCGCCACGATCACGAGAACACCCGTCGCGAACAGGGTCTTTTTCATAGATTTCTCCTTCGCTTGTCGCATGCCTATTTGAGAAGCATGATTTTCCGTGTCTCCGTAAAATTCCCCGCCGTCATCCGAACGAAGTAGACACCGGTCGCGACAGCCTCCCCGCGAGTGCTCGTTCCGTCCCAGATGACCTTGTACACCCCCGACCTCTTATGCTCGCTGACGAGCGAGGTCACCCGCTCACCCGCGACGCTGTAAATCATGATCTCGACGCGCGCTCCGGGTGGAGGCACTTCGTAGACAATGGTCGTCACGGGGTTGAAAGGGTTCGGGTAGTTGAAAGATAGACTGTACTGAGTAGGGACTTCCCCCTCCAGGGGGACATAGGGCGAGACGTTACCGGGGCCGTTGAGGGAGTGAATCTCGGGAGCGTCACCCTCAAGCCACGGATCGTAGTCGACGCTTCCTACGAACCTGTTGGAACTCGGTTCTTCTCCACGCCACCAATTCATTTCGGCCATGACCGTCACGCCCGTTGAAAGATTCTCGATATGGTGAGGGTAATTGTGATGAATCATGTTGTAGCCCACGGAGACCCCGCCGCTCTCGTGGCCCACATCAGGGTTGGCGTTGGTTTGGGCGATGATACCGATGTCATTGTAGGCCACTTCCGTCGACTCCACGGCAGCGCTCAACGTCCCCTGGAATTTCAACCCCTCGTCGTTATTCATAACCCAGTTTCCGCGGCGCAGGTCCACGTCGCAAGCAGATCCAGCCCCGATGACTCCTGTTTCATTGTGTTGGATCGTGTTATCGACGAGCGCCAAGTTCGCGCCGTTGGTGCCACAGATGCCGACCGCCGTGTTGCTGTCGACGAGGCACTTCGTGATCTGGATCGCCGCCGGCGCGGTTCCGGTAATGTACATTCCCAGAGCATTGTGCTTGAACGTGCACCCGTTGATCGTGCTCATCGGTGTCTGCCATGATGATCCCGGTTCGAGCCAAATGCCGTAGAGATCGTTGCCTATGAAATCCGTGGTGTCAGCGTAGAGTCTCGCCCCCGAGTATGCATCGATCCCCACGTCACACCCTGACACGGTTGAGTTTGAAATCTTCAGCGCCGTACCTCCGAAAATCATGATGCCCGAATCGTTGCAGTTCTGGATCGTCGTGTGACCGATGTAGGCGCTGTCCGCGTACGCCGCTGAAAGCCCCCACGTTGCACAGTCCGTAATCGTGGTGTGACTCAAGGAAAGGTCCGCATCCGTCGTGACTCCCGCTTCGCAATCCTCGATCATGGCGTGATCGATCGCTACGCCGTTCGACGAGTTGTCGATCGCAACCTCGGCATTCCTGATCACGACGTGCTCCACCGATCCGCTACTACCCCCTTCAAACCGAATACCCACCCAGTCCGTGTCGCTCGGAGCCGAGTCGGTAAACGACTCAAACTGGACGGGCTCACCGCTCGTCCCTTGGATGTCAAGTTGACCGCCGTTTTCCACCACAATCTCCACCTTGTTTTCGTTGGCGCCTCCCTCCTCGTGGTCGGGAGCGACACGAACCACGACGCCTTCGTTGATCGTGAGCACCGCTCCATCCTCGATGTTGAGATCGCCGGAGACATAGAAGATCCCGTCTCGCGTATCCGTGGCACTCCACTCCACGTTTCCTGTGACGCTGCCCCATTCCGTCAGCGCTCGGTACGCGTTGATCTTGCCGGAGCCATATTTTCTTCGATTTGTCTCAGTATCCGCCCAGTAGAACTGCGCTGAGTTTTCAATGCGAGCTTTGACATCCGCTTGGTTCATGGCCGGAAACCGAGACCTGATGAGCGCGGCAAGCCCCGACACCTGAGGGGCAGCAAAAGAAGTGCCTACCTCAGTAATCGGCCCGGCCACCTCGTTTGGTGAGCACGGATAGTTATTGAGGCATTGGCTGTACGAATCTGCCACGGGCGGAGACTCTCCGACAGGCGCCACGACGTCCACGTACCTCGCGCTGAGATCGTAATTGCTGTAACTTGCGAGACTCATGGGGCTTCGTTTCGTCGCCCCCACGGCTAAGACGCTGTCGTACTTTGCAGGATACCACACGGTCGTGTCATTATTGCCAGTAGAACCAACCAGAACGCAGTCGTGATCCCGGGCCGCCGTTCGCGTTGCATCTCTGACGTTAGTGCTCAGGCGTCTGCCCCCAAAGCTCATGTTCACGACCCGTGCTTTCTTCGCCAGATGAATGATCGCCTGCGCCATATCGAAGGACCCTTGGGTCCCAGAGAAACGCCCGTTGTATATCTGGCAGCGATAGGCCACCCCGACGATGTCCTGGTGTGGCCCGGGTTGTTTCCAGCCGTCCAGCTTCGCCGCGGCGATGCTTCCAACCCACACGCCGTGGGGATCCCACGGTTTCAGGACCCACGAATCCGGACACGGGCAGCCCGGATCCCTCGGCGGACAGCCGCAGTCATTATTCGGTCCCGTATCTATCCTCCAACTATGCGGAACGCCGTACCAAAATCGCTTTCTATACTCGGCGCCAGCAGTGGTGTCAGCGTCATATCCTTCAAGGAGATTAAACCCAATAATGTTGGCGCTGAACACAAACGGATTACTCGATCCCTCGCGGTCCCCGTTGTTGTCCACGCCATCGAGGTCCGCCCCGTTAACAATACCAGGGGACGCGGAATCCTCTGCCGCGACCCAATGGAAATTGAAATCGCTATGGAGCCTCCAGCCACCGTTGTTCGTCGTCGTGTCAATCATCGTCCCCGTATCGAAGATGCCGATCACGAGCTCTGGGTTTCCCCCTGGTTCAATCGCCCACGCCTCGGGCAGGTCGATGTCGGAGCTATCACCAGAGTCCGAGTTGTCGAAATACCACTGGTCAGCAAAAAGTGTCGTGTCTCCCGGCACGAACCGCCGTGTCCCAGCGGGTTCCAGGTGAAGGATCAGATTCAACTCCACGCGCTCAAAGTACGGGAGCTGCAAAAATTGGTCGGCGAGGTCTTGTGCGTCGATGTCGGCTTCGTATCGGAACAAATAGGTTCTCTCCAAGCGCTGCCCCGCTTCTGAAGTGTAAGTGTCGAACGTTGAAACGAGTTTCCGGAGTTCAAATCCCTCGTAGTATTGGAGAAGACTATCTATGCTGGAAGTTCCAACGCCGGGAGGCGCTGGAGAAAAAGCAGTTGCGTTCGGGGCGTACGACGGCGCAAACGTGAGAACGACCTGTCCCTGGACGTAGTCGATCCCGGCGATGAGGGAGCTGTCGGAAGAAACATCTGGAATGCGAGATATGCTTGTGAGAACGATCAATAGAGACAGGAACATCCCTGCCAAAAGGCGACGATTGCGCATGGCCGACCTCCTGGGAGTATGCTACGCTATCAAATAGGTTGAACCGGCGGGCCCGCGTTGCTGTTTTTCTCGGGCGGGTGGTAGACAGTTTACATAGAGGTTTAAGTCACGTCAACGGTAAAGAAACATTCTCGGGTGCGCGAACCATCGATGTCGGTGGTAGGCCGCCGCGGTTGGTGGGCGGTGGTGGTGACTGCCCTGTTCACTCTGATGTCGATCCCCGCTCAAGCTCAATTCCCACCCGATGTATACCTTTCTCAGACCCCGGCGGATGTCACCGTCTATGGGGCAGCCCAGAATGACAAGACCGGCTTCGATCTTGTTTCGGGGGACTTTAACGGAGACGAATCCCGAGACCTCGTCATTCTCTCGCCAGGTTCGGCCGCGTATGGATCGGCCTTCTTTCATATCTTGTGGGGGCCGGGGCCACTCGACAGCGTGATCGATCTGGCGACCTATCAAGACCCTATCTCAAAGGTGTCCGCTCCCATTGGAGAGGCGGGGATCCCGTGCTCCATCACGTTCGGTGACTTCAATGGGGACGGGCTTGACGATATCGCTCTGGGAATCGTGTTTCGGTACCCCGAGGTGAACACGGATGGAAAGGTGTACATTATACTCGGTGCGCTGTCCTTCCCGGATGCCATCGATCTTGCCAATCCGAACTCCAATGTGGCTGGCGTCTACCCAGTGCCTGGCAGTGCCGGCTGGCTGGGAGAGTCGATGGCATCGGGCGATATCAACGGGGATGGCTATGATGATCTTGTTCTTTCCGCCCCCGCGTATGATCCCGGCGGCCGGGTGTACATCATTTATGGTCGCGAGACGTTTCCGGAAAGCATTCACCTTGCGACGGTCCAGGGCAGAATCACCCGTATCATCGACCCGTACTCGTGGCAGGCGACAGGGGAGGGACTAGCCTGTAAGGATATCAACCACGATGGGTTCGACGACCTCTTGATCGGTTCGCCGGGCGAGGCCGAGGGTTACGAGCAGGGCATTGTAAGCGTTCTTTTCGGATCGCCCGCCATGCCCAGCGTGATTTATCTTTATGATAACGCGCCGGGGATCAAGAAGTTCTGGGGTGAATATCCCCACGGCCAGTTGGGTTGGCGGGTCGCCATCGGGGACCTCAACAAGGACGGGACCGAAGAACTCATCCTCGCTGCCCAGATGGCCGATCCCCTCGGTTGCCAGGACTGCGGCGAACTCTATGTGGTGTCCTGGGACGAGAATCTTCCCGACTCGATCTACGTAGGGGCCACGACTGTTCCTATCAAGCGACTACTTGGTGCGGGAATAGAACAATGCTACGGAGAACGGGTGACTTGTGCCGACGTGACCGGCGACGGATATGATGATCTTCTCATTCGGAGTAACCGCGATCTTGCCAATCCGTCCGACGTGAGCAAAGTCACCGTTGTCTACGGGTCAACCAACCTACCTGATACGATCTCTCTCGCCACCGACTCTCTCGTGACTCGGTTCTATGCGGAGAAGCGGGCGGACGATTTCGGGCGAGGATTAGGGACGGGTGATGTCAACGGTGATGGGATAACTGACATCTTTGTGGGGGCGAATGCAGCAAGTCCGTCGGGTCGTATTGAAGCCGGAAAAGCCTACGTGTTCTTCGGCATGCCGACGCTGACCGCGGTTCAATCGATCCCTGCACCGAAGGTGCAGCTCCTGCAGAATTATCCCAACCCTTTCGGGACGAGCACGACCATCGAATATAAATTGGATACCATTTCTCCCGTGAGGTTCGCCATCTATGACGTCCTTGGTAGACGCGTGACGAAGATGGAATTTCCACCACAATCAGGGGGGCGCCATTGGGTAACTTGGGACGGTCTTGATGCCCGAGGGCACAAGGTCGGTTCAGGAATTTACTTCTACCGTCTGACCGCGGGGGACAAGGCGGTCACGAAGAAGATGGTGCTCTTGAGGTGAATGTCCGGCACACCGAGAGGTGGCTATTCGGGCAGGGAAACAACGTCCAAGGACTCGTGGATGGCTTGAGACGAATCCAGCCTCGCCACCGCCTCTCGCTTGTGCGGCGGTGACGGGTGGGCGTACCTCATCGTCGTCGAGATAGTCGCGTGCCCCATGAGTTCTTTGACGGTCGCGAGATCGACGCCCGCGAGCACAAGCCGCGTCGCGAAGGTGTGGCGGAGGTCATGAAACCGGCACCGCGGGAGTCCGGCCCGCTTGAGAGCTTTCAGGAAGGCCGTCTTCACGTCCTGGATAGGTAGCCCGCGATAGCGGAACACATGCCCTTCATGCGGCCCAGGGAGTTGCTCAAGAGCTTCCCGGGCCGTTTTGTTGAGGGGCACGTGGCGGACTCGGCCAGATTTCGAGTGCTTGACGGTGATCGTCTCGCTCCCAAGGTCAACCTGCTCCCATTGGAGGCCGAGTAACTCGCCTCGTCTCATGCCGGTGTTGATGGCTACGACGACGATCGGTTTGAAGTGGGGAGCCGATGCCTCGATGAGGCTCCGTTCTTCGTCTGCAGTGAACACGTGCATCAGCTGTTCATCGAGGCGGTACATAGCGACTTTCCTGAGCGGGTTCTTGTCCACGAGACCCCAGTCCACCGCGAGGTTGAAAAACCTCCTGGGTGCAGCATCCTTGGTGCCCCGCGCCATCTGCCACTACATCTGCCACTACAGATCGGGTCTGTTGGGTTCTCGTGAGACAAAAGGGAAGTGATTAGACAATCTGCAAGACCCGGAAATCAGCGTCGATAAGCCAATTACCTGGAATTCAATCAGTTGTCGTTTCATCTTCCTTCGTCTTCCTAAACCGTGTGTCGGACGTTCGAGTCGTCTCGGGGGCACCATAATTATCAAGGACTTGCGCTTCACACCCGTCTGCGCGTAGTGTCCGAAAACTCGATCGCACTTCAGCGCAACCACTTGCCGATGGTCTGATACACTCGCCGCATGATTGAAAACATCCGTTTTCAGCTTTTCCTGGCTACGTTCGCTGGCTGGGTTGGCCGTCGCCTCAATGCGAGGGGATTGTTGAGACCCGGGAACGACTGGGCGGGCTGCTCAAGTACTACTATCGGCAGGCCGCGTGAGATGGGAGACATCAATCCTATTTTTGGACAGTACGCGCCAACGTGGACGGGATAAAAAGAAGGGACAGCGCGCGAGATCGTTCGAATCTGTCCATAGGCGGGGTAGTCGAGCCCGGCCCCCTCAGAAGTAGTAGCGAAAATCCATCCCCGCGGTCGTATATCTCAACAACTTCTCAGAACCGGTGATATCTTGCCACTGCGACGAGATCTCGAGACCGATGTTCAGATCATGCCTGCCTATATAATCAACCCGACCAACAAGGGTCGTCGCGCTGTTCCCGAGGTTCAGATCGGACTCCGGAATGGAAGTTGATTTGACCCCGGCGCCCACGCCGATCGGCACGGGGATCTCGCGGCGCAGATCGAAATCCACGGCCGCGCCGACGTCGAAATACCAGTAGCTGCCCGCCAGCCGATCCGGCGACTCGCCGTAACCGACGGCTCCCGAGGCGGTCAGACCGGTCGTCCGGTTGATCGCCCATGCGTAGGACAATCCGGTTTTGGCGATCATGAGCGACAAGCTGTACACCAACTCGTCGTCGTCAGTAAGACCGTCGTCGATGATCCCCTCGACGAAACCGGCGAGATCGACCGCGGTATAGCCGGCATTGATAACCTCTACCGTCCCCGAGAGTGCCATATCGTCCGCTTGCATGATCCGCAGAAGCCAACCCAGACGGTAGCCCGAAGTCACCGTCACGCCTTGAGAGAGGAGCGATGCCGTCTCCGTTCCGAGCCTCCCCGCCAAGGCGAAGTTCACCCAGAACCCCATCCACTCCTTTACGGCCTGCTGATATTCGATCTTGAGCGTGGAGAACAAGACGTCACCGGTTTCGAACATGATTTCCTCTCCATTAATGACGGCGAGAGGGACCGAAGATCCGGGCGCCGCTCCAACAGTGAGCGTATTGCGGAAATAGGTGGAGATAAATGGCCCCCGGACCACGGCGGTCGTGGTGAAGCGGTGGTCGGCGAGCATCGGCGCGGTCGTCTGCGGCACCAACGTTTGCACGTCCGGGGCGCCGGCAGCTAGAGGCGGTTGCTGCGCGTGGACCACCGAGAGCGGCAGCACGGACAACATCAGCATAAGGAGAACTCCGGCGCTGCGCAGCCGAGAGAGCTTTGTGGTCCGACTCGTTGTCCCCGCATCGTGAGCGGACATCGTGACCTCCTCTTTTCTTCTCAAAATCGCTCGATTGTGTGATCGACGACCTGCAGTCGTGCGGCCGAGGTCGTCGGCGCTCCTCTAGCCGCGCCGTGGGAAGAGCACCGCGGCCAACAACTGAAAACCGCTCGATCGCAGCCGTGGGGCGAGCACCTCGGCAGACATGTCCGCGTCCGGATCGAACATATTGACCAGACTCTGCTGATATCTCAGCTCGAATGTCACCAGAGTATTCTTTGCCGGAACCATGAACCCCACGCCGAAGGCGACGGAGACGTCGACATCCCGAAAGAGACTCCCCACATCTTCCTCTCCTGCCCGGATGTCCTTGAGCGTCGCCTGCGTCAGGAAACCAAGTCCCAAGCCGGTGGTAAAATAACTGAAACCGTTATCCGCGAAGACCTTGACCATCACGAGGCAGTCTACGTAATCGAGACGCAGTTCGAGACTATCCCTCGGTTCGTTTTCCCCCACGTCGAAGTAGATGTCCGTGCCGCGGCGGACGTACATCGGCTGAAGGCTCAAGGCAACGTCTTCGGCCAGCGCGATGTCGCCCACGATCCCCGCGTTCACACCGAGAGAGCGTCTGTACTCAGCGTCCTCCGGCGTGTCGCCCCCGAGGCTCGACCAGTTCAAACCGGTCGTGACGCCGAGTCGAGACTGCGCCGCCGCGCTTGCGCCAAGACACAGTACAAGGCAGAGAACATGGCATCCGACGAAGATAAGACTGGCCGGTCTCGTACTCATCGATTTCTCCTTCGATCGAAACGGGCTCTAACCCACGATCCCCAAGGTTAGGATCAAGGCTTGTACCATGTCAATATCATCTCAACGGATAGATAGTCACCGTTGGTCGTCACATTCCCGCCGGTATCGAGGTACGTCCACTTTATCTTGGGACCCAACGCTACTTCTTCACTGATCCACCACTCATAGCCGCCGGTGACGGCAAGACCGATTCATTGCGTTCTCCTGCGTCAGTACGATGCGAACATACGGTGTTTCCACTCCCGCGACGGGATGCCGGGATCATAGGCTACCCGGCGTCCGCCGGACAACGTTTTCCTCTAGGGGCCACGGAGGGGCGGAGAATCGGGGGAGACAAGGCGACGGGAAAAGGATACGATCAACACCGTATACCCGGAAGGTGGGCCGCGAACGGCTCTCGGGAGTGGCTGAAGGGCTTTCCGACGTTCTCCGCGCGTGCCGGTGTTTGCGTATCTAACGATGGCCTGGGGAGGTCAATATCATGAACTATCGACGATCCTTTTTGTCAGCTCTTCTCCTGACGTTCTTCGGAATGGCGGCGCTTTGCGGTTGCTCCGCATTCAAGTCGTCGAAAAAAATGGACATGGCGCCGTTCTCGGAAAACACGGGGGTCTTGTTCGCGGAAGCTTCGCAGGTGGCCCGGCCGTTCGAATTCAAACATCTCAGACCCTATTTGTCTGTTCAGGAGTATCAGGACCTCAAAGTGCGCGCCGTGCCGCTCCTCAAGGGGCTTCGCGGCGTGGTCTACTACTCCAACCAGGTGGTGGCGATCAACAACTCTAAATTGTCTGACAAAGAGAAAAACGAGTACCTGGCGCGGTATCTCTCGGAGGCTCTGGAGAAGGCACGGGGTGGGGGTAAGACGGACTCTCTGGGTCTCGACGATGCATCCCTGCAGACCGTCTTCAATAACATACGCGGCGCCAAGACGTATCTCGATGGGATCGCCGCGGCGGGACCGATCGTCAACACGGTTGTCATGGCGATTATGGACCAGCTGGACGAGTTCCAGCAGGAGATCATTCCCACCGCCGTCGCCGTGTTGGATCGCCAGATCGAAACGACCGTCGCCGAAACCCGGGCCAACTACTCGAATCTGAAGACGCTGCAGACGCGTTCGATGCGCGCGGCGAACCTCTTCTACCAGGCGCGAATGGGAGATCGCACTTCATTGAATGCGCTTCTCGAGGAAGATCCCACGGTGAAGGAGTTCATTCCGTCGCCGGAGAAAGCAACGACAAAGTCGATGGACGCCGCGGAAGGATATCTGCTCGAACGATTGGACAAGATCGACCGCATGATTCACCAACTCGACGACGACATGACCCGGTACAACGCCATGCGGGACGAGCTCGAGTCCTGGCGGATCACCGTGGATGAGAAGGTGAAGATCGCGCGGAACGCGATCATGATCTGGGCGCAGTCGCACCGGAATCTGGGGGTGGGCATCCCCGTGCCGCCGCTAATCGATGTCGAGGGGCTCGCCGGAAGCGCTCTCGGCACGGCCAAGAAGGCGGTGTTCTAGCGAAAGAGAGTCTCGAGGGCCGCATGAGGACCCTCGAGCTCAAGCTCCAGAAGACCGCGTGCCGCCGGAAGAATCCCCGCTACTACGCGGTGTGGGTCCGGTTCGGTCGAGGCGCTGGCGGCGAAGCTCGGTCATGATACGAGCAAAACTCATCGCTTCCCGCCCCAGGTGTATTGGTAGGCGAGCTGGAAGGTGTCGAAATCCGATCCCAGGGCGGTCTTGAGTCCGTTGATGTACACAAGTTTCAATCCGTGCCCGCGCGCCAGCGGCAGTCGAAGGACCCCCGAGATGCGGATGTTCTCGATCCGGCTCTTGGGCACGCCGTCGATCGTGGAGCGACCGCCCCAACCGTAGCCGACGGATCCGGCAACCCACAAGTTCGCACCGCGTATCCCGTAGATCGCATGGGCCTGGACATCGTAGAACGGATCCTGCTCGAGCGTGTGCCCTCCGTAGAAGTCGTTGTTGGTGGTGTAGAAGGTCGCGCTCGCGTACCCCTCGAGCAACCAGCGGCCGAAGGCCTGCGAGGCGCCCAGGCGCGGCGCGAACGACCAGCGATTCGTACCGAGGTTGATGAGGCGCTCGGGGAAGTACTGACCGAGCGGCGCAGTCACCGCGATCGAGGCCCCGACCACCGTGGACTGGCGATAGGAACGGAACTCGCTCACCGTGAGCGCCGGGGAACCGATAAAGTTGGCGTAGAGTTTGAGAATCGGGTCCCCGAAACCTGTGCGCGTGGTGCTCGTGTCGCTCCCGGCGAAGGTCGCCTCCCAGGTGCCCGTGGCGGTGGGTACGGCGAAACCGATTCTGCCGGCCATCCCGAAAAAGTCGATCGATCGCAGATAGCCGAGGCCGAGCGTTCCCAGCTGCGCCTTCCCGTTCTCGAGCGGAAGCGACGGCTCGAGGAGCAAATTGCCGTGCAAATACCCCGTCGACACGAGCAGAAAGTTGACACCGACCGGGGCATTGACCAGGGCCCGCGGCTCGAGTTCCTGGGCGGCGACCGGGGCCGCGAGGAGGGCGACCGCGAGCCATAATCGCATGACCTTGAGCGACACCTGACAACCTCTCGAAGATACGGAGATACCCTCAGCAGCCGAGGAGCCGTGAAGAGAAAGGCGAAGGAATCTCGCCACACGCCACGGCTTGGAGTCCACACGACGAGCATCAATCGTTCGATGCGAACCGGTGCGGATGATACCACGCGGCGAAGGGCCATTCAACGATTCCGACGCGTGTTCAGCTACTCACGTCGAGTGACACTTCGGCGAGGAACGATCTGGCGGAACGCCCAGCTGTCAGGTGTACAAGTTAGTACTGTCTAACCCTTCACCAAGTGCATTTCCCTCACACCCACTCTCCCTCCCTCACCTGGTCTTTCATGAGCTTCCTCCTCAGCTGAATAACATTCTCGGCAGGGACCGTCTCATTCTCAGGTAGAGGGACGTCACGTTTCTCCCAACCCATTTCCATCACGCTTTTCAGGTGTTTGAGAATGTCAGCGCCGTCCAGTGCGGTGGCCGAATCATCGTAATACGCAAACCAGGGCAGTCCGGCTTGGGTGTACTCCTTGGACGTTGGGGGAACCGTCGGCGGCTGCTCTCCGGTAATGGCCCGCCACACGAGCGAATTCGTAATATGCACAAAGCACCGACTCAAGTGTTCGATATCCCAGTCATCGAGATCGAAAGGATCCGCATAGATCTCCTGTTTCATTCGCCCGCCGGGCGCAAGACCCATGTCGGCTCCAGAAGCGCATGCATCGACATGCATGGCGCGCACTCTTTCTTCATTCACGAAACGCGACTCGTCGTACTTGGGAAAGCGCCTTTCAAACACCTCGCGCTTCATGGGGTATACGATGATTTGCAGTCCGCCATACTCTCCTTTTCCTGTAATCTGTTCCTCGGCGCTGTAGCCGGAACCGAGCGGCATGGCCACGAACTGCCGGATCACCCCTTTCTCCACGCAAAAGCCATCGCGCCACGGCTGCTGGGGCGCGACCATATAGTCCTGGGGTCTTCTGTGAAGCGAGTTGGTCCATTCCTTTCCCGTCACCGCTTCGATCTTGCCGGCCGCAATCTTGATGGCGAAGGGATATGGAACGCCATGACCCGGGACGTAGTTCGCCGAGAAATACAGCCACATGGCTTCGGATTGGTACATCGGGAGCATCACGCCGCCCTGCCTGATCCACTGCGCGGGAACGTTCTCGGCATGATCGTCGATATGCCGGAGAGGGAAGCGACCCAAACCCTGCGGCAATGAATAATCGGAGCCATCGTCCGGTATCCGAAGCGTCCGTTGGAAATCGATCGAGAGCCTAGCATCCTTGTGGACACTAGGAAAGGAAAAGGCCAACCCATACATCAACCGCCGCATTTGTCAGCGAACGGAGCGTGTTCTCGCGAGCTGTGGACACACTATCGGGATCGCGGAGGTGCGAAAGTGGCAGTTAGAAGAGAAGCAGCTGCGCTCTTGAAATCGGGGCTGTCGCCCATCGAGGTTGCCGAAACCATGAAGAAACAATGCAATGACCTTCGGCGATTACTTCTGCTGCAGGTGGGCGAGAGCGAACTTCGATTGGCGGATACCTATTTCAGTATTTCTTCTGAACGCCGGGAAATCTACGAGGCGGTTGATCGGAGAATTTACAGGTATTATTCGAAGATACAGAGTGTTCGCGCCCGTCGTTTTCCAACTGGCGCACGAGCCGAATTCGAACTCTACCTCATTTGTCGTGACGCCCCTCGTGGGGACCTCTATGTGGGCATAGCTGATATCGAAGTGACGCTTCACACGCAGATCGAGACTGTACTTAAGTCGCAATTTGGCAATAACGATGATTCATGGTGGAGAACCGGAGTTCCGTTGCAAATCCGCAAGCGATGTGTGACTACGAAAGAAGAAGACGATGATCCAATGGAGCACCCGTTTTCATACACGACATTGATTGATCTTTGGGACATCATCGAGAAGAATTGGGCCGTGTTCGTCAAGGCTCTACCGAAAGAAACTGCCGGAGAAAAACGAAAATTGGGACAAGACCTCCGGGAGCTGAACAAATTGCGCAATTGCGTCATGCATCCGGTAACAAACGTCGAGTTCGAAACAAAGGACCTCGATTTTGTGACGGGTTTGCGCGAAGTCCTGTCGGTTGCGAAGTGGCGTGGAATCGGAGTTGTTACGGATGATCCGAAAGCTCCCATCGGTGATTGAGGTCGTAGGCCAGGAGAAGCAACTAGCGTAACCGGGACCGGATCGTCCGCGAAACATTCCTTGCTCGCACGCTATCTGCCTACTACATCTGTCACTACAGATCGGGTCTATTGCATTCTCGTAAGACAAACTATTTTGGCCGTTTGTGCGACTGAACCGCTGCCGATTTCCACGAGATCATCATAGAACCGGCGTTCCCGGACCATCCCCCAATCTACTTAAAACACGACGTGGCCCCGAGGAACCGTGATCTGTTACACTAAGAACGTGTTGCCGTTGCCCGACCTGGCCTTGTGCGCAGACGGTTTGTCAGTGGCTGAAAAGCTCGATAAAATGGACGAAAAGCCCAAACAGTCGGCCGGTGGAAAACCCGTGTCGAAGAATCTACGCGCTTCGGTGCTTTCGGGTTTACAGCGGTTTGCCACGCCGCGGTGGGCAGCGTTCATCCTTTTCGTCATCTCTCTAGCGCTTTACGCAAACACAGTCGGGCATGCCTTTGTTTGGGACGATGTCAGCCTCATCGCGACGAATCGCGTCGTGCGGACGCTCGATGCGCGGGCCGTCGGGAGAATTTTCACGGAAGGGTTCGGACAGGTGGAGGGTCGGGCGGAGTCGTACTACCGACCCCTGGTCACGATCTCCTTTCACATTGAGTACGCACTTTTCCACGGCAATCCCGCTGGTTTCCACGCAGCCAACGTGTTTTGGAACGCGGTGACGTGCGTTGTCGCGTTTGCCTTCGTGAACCTATTGTTCGGCAATGCGGTGCTGGCTATGGTGACCGCAACTTTGTTTGCGGCGCACCCGCTCCACACCGAGTCGGTTGCATGGATCTCGGGACGCACCGATGTGCTCGCGGCGTTATGGTCATTGGTCTCGCTCTCCTGTTATGTCTTGGCCCGCCGCCGCAGAAATCACCCGCTTCTGTCCACCTCGCTCTTTGCGTTCATGCTGTCGTTGTTCGCGAAGGAATCCGCCGCGTGCCTACCGCTTTTGATCCTGCTTCTCGAGTTCGGTTTGTTCGAGACGATGGTGGCGCCGCACGGCCGCCTTTCCGCAGCGCCGGAGGAGAGCCGAACGAAGCCCTCCATCGTTTACCCCATCCTTTTCTTCGCTGTCCTCGCGGGGTACCTGGTGCTGAGACACGAGGCGATCGGTACGACCACCTCGACGCACGAAGCCTGGGCGCCGGGCGCGCTGGGATACGTGGCTCTTCCGTTGTCGATTTTGGCCGGTTATGTGTACAAGGTGCTGGTGCCGGTGAAGCTCAGCGCCGAGTACGAAGCGCCCGTTCCAGGGTCGTTCGCCGACCTGCATGTGATCGCCGGTTTCGTCGTCGCTGCGCTCATTATATGGGCCCTTTGGCGGTTTCGACGGAGGGCGGAGGTGGTTCTCGGGGTGGGGATCTTCGTCCTCGGTCTCCTCCCAGTGATGAACGTTATCCCCATCGGCGAAGTGTCGGCGGAGCGATTTTTGTATTTTCCATCGTTGGGGGCGGTGTTGGTGCTCGGTGGGATCTTCGCTTCGGCTCTTTCGGCGAAGTGTCCGGTGTTGCAGCCCAGGGACTCGTCAGGGGCATGCGGCGGTTGGCGGGTATCGAAGCCGCTGGCCGGTTATCTGGTCGCTGTTCTGGTGGCCGTACTGGTAGCGTTCGCCGTCAAAACGATCGATCGCAGCCACGACTGGAAGAACGAACAGATCCTCTTCGCGAAAACCGCCGAGCAGGAACCCACTAACCCGCACCCGCACGCGGCCATGGCAGAGGCGGCTTACCGAAACGGAGACATACCCAGAGCTGTTCGAGAGTACCAGAAAGCGATCGAGCTCGATCCCGATTACTGCGTTGGACTCATCGGTCTGGGACAGATCTGGGCTCAACAGGGCAGGTATGACCAGGCGCTGCCCCTCGTCGAACAGGCGATTCGGACGTTGCCCGATGATCCGATACTCAACGCCAACCTCGGGTTCCTTTACTACAAAACGAATCAAAACGGGAAGGCCGTGCCGTATCTCGAAAAAGCACTCCGTCTAAACCCTGATGAACTGTGGGCGCATTTTAACCTGGGAATGATCCGTCAGCAGCAGGGTAATTTCGTATCCGCGCGCGAGCATTTCAAACGGGCGGTTCAAGGCGGCGCGGACTTCAACTTCGCGAATTATTACCTCGCCGTGATCGAGAACGCGGAGGGGAACAACGAGCGTGCGAAAGAATGCGCGCGCGCCTTCCTCGCGCTATACGCGACGGACGATCGATTTCGTCGAGAGGCGGAAGCCATTGTTCGCGGCAACCGAGAGCGGTAATCCCCATGATTTCCAAGCTGAACAGCGCGAGTCGGGGTTCTTGTTCTCTTTCGGGGACCCTGGAGCTCAGCTCTTACGCCAGTACCTATTCGGTGTAGAGCGCCTTTACCTGGCCCGACGTCGTGCGCTCGGTGGGCACATAAGGGCAGGCCGAGGTCCGTTTGATAACGCCGTGGCCGCCTGTTCGGTAGCTCATGCCGAAGCCGCAGTCGGGGATTTGGATCTTCCCGGACGGAAGATTCGGTTCCGCAACAACGGACCAAAAGCAGCAATCCGCCGCGGCGATAAGTTGGTACAAGGTCGTTATGATGTGGAACGTCCGCGTGTTGCAGGTGCCGTAGCCGATGGTGATGCCGGCCGAAGTGTTGCCCAGGTTGACCGAGAACACCGGGAGGTCAGCCAGGCGGACGGCTGTGACGCACGTCGGGGCCGGAGCGGCCCACTGAGACGCCGTCGCTCCGACCGCATTGACGTGCACGAAGTAGTAATTCGCTAGGCCGGGAGTTCCCGGCAAGTTGTCGTTGTAGCCCACGGGGTCGGCAAAAATGCCGATGTATCCGTTCTGGGCGAGCGCCATGCCGCCCCCGAACGCCAGGATCATGAGGGGGCTCCTCGACATTGCCTCCAGGACTGGAAGTGGTCTAAGAAGTCGCTCAAGATCCGCCTCTGGAGTCTTCGCAACAGCTGAAGCCCGTTGAAATTCTATTGTTCGTTTCTTATGTTGAGAGTGGCCCCACATCCGTATAACATCCTTCGCATCACACCTTATCACCTCCGCCGTGCTGGCGATTCGACAGGACGTTCCTCTTACCTCCAAAGGAGGACTTGGCATGAATCGAAGAATGTCAGCTCGTCCGGTTCTGTTCTCTGCGGTCTGTTGCTTCATTGCACTGTTCTACTCCTGCAGCGATGACTCGGTAGAACCCCACAATGGCCCCCCCGCAGCGAGCGGATGGTTTGCTCAGAGTCCATTGCCGACGGGGGAGGCACTCGCGGACGTGTGTGCCGCCGATGCCTAAACGGCTTTTGCGTTGGAACGGACGGCACAATCATCAGGACAACAGGCGGAGGAACGACGTGGACTCTGCAGAACAGTGGTACGACAAAGGCTTTGAGCAGCGTGTTTTTTGTCGACGCGAACAGAGGGTGGATTGTGGGAATGTTTTTCGGGGTCCTGCGGACGACGAACGGCAGGCGGTCGTGGGGCTACGAACCTACGGGTGTAAATCACTGGTTCGAAGACGTCTGCTTCGTGGATGCCGAGAAGGGTTGGATTGTGGGTGACGGTGCGATTCTGGCCACTCGTGATGGGGGTGCGACCTGGGAGACTTGTACGCCCGGAGCCGATGGCTTTTTCTTCGGGTTCGGGGTCTCGTTCGTTGACGCGGGCACAGGTTGGGTGGCGAGCGCTATCGTGCAGGGGGGGAACTGGGAAGCCGCGGAAGGCGCGATTCTCAAAACAACCGATGGTGGTTTGACGTGGACCGAGCAGACAAGCGGAATCCTCAACTTACCCTACTCCGGGGTATCTTTCGTGAACGCGAACATGGGGTGGACTGTGGGGCGTACGACAATCCTTGCCACTGCGGACGGCGGAACGACGTGGGAGCCTCAATCCACCGGGACGCCGGTAGACCTCGTAAGCGTGTTCTTTGTTGATGCGAACAGGGGGTGGATCGTAGGGTACGCCGGGAACAATGGGACGATTTTCGCGACCGCCGATGGGGGAGCCACATGGGTGCCTCAAACCAGCGGGACAACCACCACGCTGCGACGAGTGTCGTTCGTTGACGCAAGCACGGGATGGATCGTGGGGAGTATGGGATGGGGGGACGCCGGAACAATTCTCGCGAGCAAGGACGGCGGAGAGACGTGGACACTCCAGACCACGGAGACGCATCGCGCACTTTTCGACATCGTCTTTGTCGACGCCAACACCGGGTGGGTGGTTGGGGAGGGCGGGACGATTCTCAAAACGACTACGGGCGGTGAGTCGAGGTAGGCAGGCTGGCAGGTCGCTCTCTCTGTATAACCGGAACCCGGGCTTCGCGGGTCGGAGTTCGTCTCGCGCGGAAACGACATAGAGTGGACCGGCTCCCGCCAGCCACTCTGGGCGGAAAACCCCGGTCTGCGTCACTTCCACGATTTCTTCCTGTCTCACCGACAACTAAACCATCCACGACAACGGTTCGGCCGGAGTTCACCGCTTCCTCGCGCGCGGAATCCGCCTCCACAACTCGGAACCCGCCCCCATAACTGGACACTCGAGGGAATCGAGGCGTCGTCGTTTGGGTGGTTTTCCCACTGTTCGCCACTTGCCGGGAAATCGGCGGCCCTTTATGCAAGTGAAGACGCGTGGTGAAAGGATCTCCGCCACTGAAAGCGGGTGATGAACTATGACAGAGAGAACACGCGTTTTGTTGTATCTGCTTTTTGCCACGCTGGTCGTTGCCTCGTGCTCGGAGCAGTCCTCGTTTCTTGCCCCGGTGCCAACCGACACGCAGCCGACGCAGGTAGCCCTCGTGGGATGTCCGTCGATGGATCAGGTGTGCGCCGATTTGAAGCCGATCGTCAGACAAGCATGCCCACCCGACAGTATTTCCAACAACGGCGCCCGCGCCCAGTGCCGAAAGCAGGCGTTCAACGAGGCCATCAAGCCGTATAAGAACTGTTTTTCTCGCGGAGAGATAAACGCGATCCGCAGATGTGTCTTCGAGGTTACGCCGAGCGGACACGGAAAAGGCGGCGGGGATCAACCCTACGATCAGCCTGATCCGAGTGAGTAGCCGCACGAGTATTCCGTTGCGGGAGCCCTCGTGTCACACGAGACGGACCTCACACCGGTCCGCCGTTTTCGCCCCGAAACACCTGCCCCTCTACGGACATTGCAGAAGGGTTTCCTCGTATCATTAGCACGGTGCTTTCACGCCCGCGCCCCACACGGACTGCACCCCAAATTATTCCACAACCATTTGTGCCCGGAGACGGTCTAATTACGCGAGCTGAGCAGTTCGTTCGGTGAATGTCGGCGATCGTGAATTGGAGAAGCCGATGAAACCTGCGGTCCGACCCAAATGCCTGTTGCGCGTCCGGTGGATGCCGTGTTTGGTCACGGCGGCGATTCTTCCCTCGTTGGCGTGTCTCTTAGGACTCTGGGCCACGGCCAACGCCGCGGGCGAGCATGTGCCCGTTTATCAACCGCAGCTCGTGGTCTTGAGAGCCGCTGGTCCGAGCGAAGTCGACGGGCGGCTGGAGGACGCCGGCTGGCGCGGGGCGGCCAGGGCGTCAAACTTCGCCGAGCACAACCCCGGTGACCAGACCAAACCCGACGTCGACACCGAGGTATGGATTACCCACGACGACGACAACTTGTACGTCGCATGGTTGTGTTACCACACCCCGATCGAGATACGCGCTTCTTTCTGCGAGCGGGACCAGATTTTCTCAGACGATTACGTGATCTTGTGTCTGGACCCCTCCGGCGACGCCACATTGGCCTACGAGATCTCGACCAACCCGTACGGTGTTCCCGGCGACCTGCTTTTCTCTTCGTCCAACGGGGAGGACATCACCTACGACATGATTTATGAGACGGCCGTGACGAGAACTGCTGGCCCTGTCAATGGGGAACCATCAACGGCATTTCCGGCGTCAAGCCGGGGGCAGGGGTCGAGCTGCTGCCGGCCGTGGTCGGTCATCAATCCGGCTCTTTGGGCGACGACGGCAGGTTCGCCAATGGCGATCTCAAGGGCGACATCGGAATGGGCATCGCTTGCGATATCTCCTCTGAGTTGACCGCCGAGGCGACCATCAACCCGGATTTCAGCCAGGTCGAGTCCGACGCGGCGCAGATCGACGTCAACACGTCCTTTGCCCTTTTTTATCCCGAACGGCGGCCCTTTTTCCAGAAGGGCAGCGACCTGTTCGATACGTATTTCGATGCCGTTTACACACGTTCGAAGAGAGTAGTGCGTTCGTCCAGAACGGAAAACGTTTCTCCAACATCCTGCGAGCCCGGCGTGATTTCGGCAACCGATCTCATCTCGGCATCGTCGCCACGCACCGGCGTTTCGATAGTGGAGGATCCGGCTCCCTCTGCGGCATCGATGGTCAGATACGTCTCTCGGGGAGCAATACACTGCGGCTCCGGTTCCTGGCTACGCATACACGGGAGGTCGACAATCTCGCTCTGACGGACAGCTCATTCAACGTCACCCGGTTCGATGACGGCAAGCACACCGCCGGGCTCGATGGGGAGACGTTCTGGGGGCACGGCATGTTGGTTTGGCTGAACCGAGAGACGAGCAACTACTGGGTAGGCGGGATTACTGGGATTACAGCCCGACTTTCCGGGCGGATTGCGGGTTTGAACCGTCGAACAACTCGCGGAAGGTTTCAGGGTGGTTGGGTGGCGTCGTGCGGTTCGACGAAAGCAAGGTTCTGGAGAACATCAATGGTCGTCTGGACGCCGACCGAAAGTGGAACTACGATGGTTTAAAGAAAGACGAATGGATCAGCGCCAGCGGCCAGGCGCAATTCCGAGCCGCGCAGACCAGTGTACATTCCCAATTTATGCGCAGTAATGAACTGTTCGGCAGGGTTCAATTCAACGGCATCTGGTCCGCCCGCACGTGTTTTCAGACCCAACCGAAGGGCGCTCTCGGCCCGTATCGTGCTGCAGTACAACGACCGCGAAGATGCGTGGGATACCGATCCGCTCTTGACCTATCAGCTCAATCCACTGACGATTTTCTACATCGGGTCGACGCGCGACTACCGGGATCTGAACCCGGCGGAGGATGGGCGCGAGGGCTGGACGCTTACCGAACGGCAGTACTTTGTGAAGGCGCAGTATCTCTTCTAGTTGTAGAGATGAGTTCCCGTGAGTCTCCTTCCGACTACTGCGACGATGGCGCACGTGAATTTGAGGAGGGTCCGGCCATTCCATACCGACCGGGCACTTCGATACCCGCGAGACGCTGAAAAATATCGTACTCCGCCCGATAGATCCGTCTCTGTTTCTCGTTTGGCACCACCGCGGTGCTCCCCATGACTTCGGAGCTGAAAAGATACGCGGCGCCGCACACGACGACCTTGCCCTTTTCGAAGGGCCGGTACCCCATGACGACGCGCCCATCCGACAACGTCCACAACGGTACGACCTCTTTGATTGCGTATGCCTTTCTCGCAGTGCCCAGGGTGTCGCCCCGCTCGTCCAGCACGGCCACCGAGTCGGCTGTATCGTTTTCGAAGGAGATGTTGAAAGGCCCAAGGAGGCTTCTCGCAGTACTCTGTGAATTCTCGGGCGAATCCAACACCACCAGCGTCCCACCGCGGCGCACCAGATCGACAATGAGATCGATCTCCTCGATCGTGAACGGTTTGCAGGGCTGGATCTCGATGAGGGCGCGGCTGTCTTTCACCGCGTCGCGGACGGTCGTCTCGTTCCGAGGAACGAGCCCGACCCTTTGCGTCCAAACGTAAAACGTCTGGAAGTCCTGCCAGTTGGTGACGGGGAGTGTCTCCACCGGCAGGGCATAGTTCCCGTGGCCCTGGTCGAAAGTCACGTGCGCAATGGGCCGTCGAGGCGTGGGCAACGGGTAGTGTTTTTTCACGGAGACGTCGAAGACAGTCGCGAGAACGACCACGGTGAGCGTCCCCGAGGCGATGGCCGTGTTCCAGAACCCGGGTGCCGTATTCCGCCGGGCTTCTGCGACAAGGAGGACGAGCCCCACAAGAGCCGCGAAGAGAAACACGCGATTGACCCACGCCCAACGGTTCGCGCGGTTGAGCCATTCGATCGAGGCGAGCGCGAGCTCGGGTTTGCCCGGTATGAACATGAAGAAGTTCGAAAAGCAGGTGCTGTCGGTGTACCCCAGAACACGCCCTTTCCCGTACTTCACGCCTCCGGCCTGGACGAACAACCCGAAGTCGTAGTCCAGTTTTTCTGCTTTGGTGGGGAAATAGCTCGTCTCCGAGTAGTCGAGATACATCGCCCGCAACCCGTATCCAAGAATCACGTTCTCCGAGAGAAGTGGAGAGTAGAGCGTACAGGATGTGGCAAACATGTAATCGGGCATGAAGCGAACGACAGGGTGCGCGAATCGCTTCGGCCGCTCGAAAACGCTCAACCCCAGGTCGACCAGGTTGTACGTCGCGTCATACCGGAAATACATGCCGAATCGTTCCGCGACAGGATTGAGATGTGTGCTCGTTCCAAAAACATTCGTGTGGTCACCGATGAGAAAAAGACCGCCCCCCTCACGAACGAATTTGACAACGGCGTCGACCTCATCCGGAGAGAAGGGTGAGGTCGGAGTCTTGAGCACCAGTACATCCCATTGTTTCAAGAGGTCGGAGGTGAGGCTGTCACGCCGCGTTTCGACGTGGTAGTAATGGTCCCAATACTCGGCAAGACAGTAGTAGTTGTACCCCGACCGGCCGCCGTACCACGTTGTGTCGAAGGGCTGTGTCGTCCACTCCCAGTTGCTGTGCTTTTCGTCGATGAGAACCCGGCCTTGCTTCACGGTCCCAGGATCGTGAAATCCCCAGTACGACGCCAGCCCGCCCGCGAGGAGAACACTCGCGATGACGATGCGAAACCACCTGTTCTCGCTCCGAAATGAAACCAGCCCCTGCGGCGGACCCTGAACCCACAGCGTGAGGCGTTTAAGGATGCTTTTTCGAGGGGTGGAACCCGCCTCCTGCGATGTTTCGTCTCGCCTCGATACAAAGCGCCACCACGCACCCAGGAGAAACGGCAACAGAAGCAAACTGTAGAACACATAGTCGAACCGCCAGAAGATCGTCTCGCTGCGAAACTGGTTGACCCCGAGAAAGAGCACGAGAAGCCGGACGTACGCAAACACGATCACCCACAGCAAGACACTAAGAAGACGCCGCCGCCAGTCGGGCCGGAGAAGGATGACTGCGGCGATCCCGACAAAAAACAGCCCCAAGGGAAAGAGGCCGAGTTTCTCCCATGTCGGTGTGAGAGGCTGGGTGTCGAGCGCCGTGCTCAGATAGAGCGTCGACCCGTTGAGCGCGAGGCCGGGATTCACGAGCTTGAGCGGTACGTACAACAGATACGCGAGCCAGGGAACCGCCGGGAAACCGGGGAGAGCATCGTGCAAAAACGGCAGATCGGCGGTGTCATGGTAGCGTGCGGAAAACACCCACAGCAGAGGTACGAACGCTGCTTGGACCACGCAGACGAACCCCGACGCCCACATTCCCGGGAGCAGCCAACGCGCGACCGCAAGCGGAAGGGGAGCGAGAGCAAGCACCGCGGCGATCGCGAAGAGAACGAACCCAAGACGAAACGGCCCGGTGAGCCAAAGAGCTCCGACCAGCGAACACACAAGAACCGCAACAGCCACCCGTCTCGTTAGCGGACCTTCCCACAAAGACACATTTCGAAGACCGACGATGAGGAGAACGACACCCGCAATCACCCACCGTGTGTCGCCGTGAAGTTCCGCAAAAACCGGAAGCGCCCGTATCCACGAGAAGGCAAGAACGAGTATGCCAAGAAAAACCAGTGTCATTGCGGATGGCTCGTTTCGGTTATTTTTCTCAGGAATGCGATGTTGCCCGCAAAATAACTCTTGAGCGTTTCCAGATTGTTGTCGTGGAAAAACGAACTGTCGCCGATGACGATGATTTCACCTTTTCCGATCTGTCGCCTGACGGCAAGAGGAAGCTCCCACTTGGAAAGGAGCACGTCGGTGGGCGACGTCCTGTCGAATCGAACCGGCCATCCTTCGTGAACCGTCACAGAAAGCGTGTCCGGGGGAGTCTCCACGTCGAAGTGCCCGAGCGGGATGTTGGCGACATCGATCCCAAACCGATTGAGAAGCGACCGACAACCGTCGAGCTCCTCGAACCCTACCGAGACGATCATCTTCCCCCCGTTCTTGAGAAAGTTCTCCACGGCGTCTATTTCCTTCTCTGTGTAACGGCGACTCGGTGCCACAGCGACAAGAAGCTTCGTCCCCGCAAGGAGATCGCGGGAGGGGAACTCGTCCCTCAGGAGCGGGAAGTAACCGTTTCGTGCGAGGTTCAACTGAAACCCTCCAATGCTCTTGTCCTTCCACGCGCGCAGTGTGAAATACCCGCCGTGCGAAACGTCGATCACGGCGACGTCCCTTTTTTGAACGGCATGGCCCGCGGCGGCGATCGCCGGTCGTACCCGGGCAAAGTCGGGAGTGAGCCTCGCCGGCGGGGGAGTTAATACGTGAACAAAGGCCGACGCTGCGGCAAAACCAAGAGCCGCGGCCGCGATGGGGAGAGGATGTCTCGCGTATGAAACGGTCACGATGAGCACGAGAAGAATAGAAACGATTGCTGCAATCTGAGTTTTCAGACCCGGCGCAAAACCCCCCTTGGCGGCAAGGTAGTCGATGGACCATGCGACGGTGTCCAGGCTTCTGGCCAGCGAGAGATTCTGATACCCCGAGGTATCCCCAAACACCATGACCTTTCCTTTTCCGTATCGCGCGTCCGCGGCGAGAACAATGTCACCGAGACGCTCGCTGGGGTTGTACCGCCGATCACCGAGATATGAGCGTTCGATATTGGACGGGTCGCCGATGTCCGAGTATCCGTACCGGGCGACGACCACCGGACGCGCGGACACATCGAGATCCAGTGTCGCCCCAACCCATATTTGGTAATCCTCAGCGTTCTTGACGCCTCGGTTCATCGGGTGACACCGGTAGGCGAGGGCGTCGTTCCATCCTTCCCCGAAGAACGTCGAGCTATCGAACTGGAATCGGATTCCAACAGGCTTGAGTAGGTCGTTGAACGGCCCGCGAATTCCCGCAACCCCTGTGTGGTCGCCGAGGCACAGAACCCCGCCCCCACGTGCGATGTATCGCCATATTCGTTCCTTGTCCTTCTGGTCGAAGAACCTCTGTACGTTTATCATCACGAGGCAATCGGGCGCGCCCGAGCCCTCAAGCAGTCCCAAGTCGGCGGATAAGACGGGACGATACCCTGTTGCCTCCAACGCCGGGGGAAGCAGACCAAACATCCCGGCACTCCGTTCACCATAAACGCCATGCACCGGTATTTTCCAGTCGACGTACCCCGCGTCGTAGATCATGACTTTGGCGGGCCCATGCCGCGGGGCAGGAGCCCATCCAAAAAGCGCGGCAGCAATAACGGCGACGCCTAAAGCAACAGCCGAGGCGGCCAGTACCCGTCGATGGAATCTCAGATCTAAGAATCGGGTCCGTGAGCGATCGGCGAAGGTGTACACGGTGGCGCCGATCACCAGGAAAAGATGTTGGCAATTGAGAAGCAGCCAATCCCAACCAGGATATCCGGCAAGGCACCGGGCGTAGTACTTCAAAAGCACCACGTAACACACGTGCGCGCCAACGAGCAGTGCCACAACGCCGATCAAACGATAGCGGCCGCGGTCTCGGGCAGTGAGTTCCCGCACCATCCCGAGGACCACGAGCGACACAAGCAGCGGCAACCCGAGGGCGGTGGCTGAGAGGTTCCGGTCTTCGCGAGCGATCTTCTCCGCGGCGAAGGAGAGGATCGCCGCGATCTTCGACTGGAGGTGCCAGAGAAACGGGAAGATGCGAACCATTTCCGCGAGAATCCCAACACAGGCCAACGCGAGGACATAACTCGCGAACTCGCGGCCGTTCGCCGCCTCGCCGGTCCAAAAAACGACGAGGAGCGGAATGGCGAAGAAAAGATAGAAATAGAAAAGACCAAGATCCGTCTGCCATGCCGCCAGCATGCCGATGACAGCGAGGAAAACCGCGGTCAGGAGCCTTCGGATTCCCAGCGCCCGCACCGCGACCGGCAAAGGCAAAAACGTGGAGAGAAAAACGAGAAAGCTAAGGATGCTCAAAAGGCGGTAGAGATCGTGTCCGACAAGCCCGATGTTCTCGAAGGATGTGCCGATGAGAAGCAGGAACGTGATATTTCGCGCCCATCGTGCCATGAGCTACCCCCGACGCCCGTTGCCAGAACATCTTATCCCATTGGCCACCCGACGGTCAAAAAGATTCGGGGGCGAGTTGGACAACTCGCCCCCGAGCGCGGAGCCATTGTGCCTGTTTCTAATCGTCGCCGTAGCGCTCCTTGACCTTGCCCCACGTGGTTTTTTCAGTGGGGGTCGCGCAACCCGGGGTGTGCGGATCGATCGTCGCACACTGGGGATTCGCCGGATCACACGTGTAAGCACCGGGCTGGCACGTTGGGTAGTTCTCCGCGGTGCAGTGGCCCTTCGGGTTGTTCATGCGGCACTCGGGCAACATCGGGTTGCATGTGACCATGAACGCGTCGAACGTCAGCATGTGACATTCGAGGTTGGCCGCGTCGCACGTCAACGCCCTCGGGTCGACAGTGAAGTCGCAGGTGAAGGTCCCGTCACATGTGTGCCCCTGACACGTATGCATGTACGGAGACGGCTCCGTTGTGTGCTGGTTCGGGGCGCCGCACTGCGGGTTCCTGTACACGTCGCACGTGTACTGCTGGGCGTCGTACGTGTCACAGGTCGCCATCTGGCAGGTGTACTCACCCGCGACGCACGTATGACCGGCAGGATCCGCCGTATGCGGGTATATGTTGCACACCGCAGGCTCGCACGTCGGGTACGCCGGACTGTACGTGTCGCACGTGTACCGTCCATCGTACGTCGGCGTCACAGAACTCGCCTGGACCGGTGTCGCCGTACCGCCAAGCAACGTCTTGCCACCCCCCTCTAGGCGGTCGATCGCCTGCTGGAGAGCGGCCTGGAACGCCGAGGAATCTTGATGTTGAATGCGAGGTTGAGGCGCCGCCAAGAGGCTGAAGATAAAAACGACACACACTGGAGCCAAAAGAAGACCGATAACCTTTTTCATAGGTTCACCTCCTCTCCTGGTCAGCGAGACGGTCGATCCACTCGACCGCTCCTATGTTGAGTGCGTACCGATTTCCACAACGCTGCGATTGTGGAGGCTGTGAGGCGTGCTGTCTTGTTCTGGGGGTAGTATACAGGAAACGAGTTTCGTGTTCAACCATTTCCATTGGGGTTTTCGTCAGGGGGGAAAAGGGGTCGTCGATGGGCCGGGTGCGCCAATCCCCGTGAGAGTCTTGGCCAGCCAGTCGGGCGCGTTCGCGTCGCCCACCCAAGGCCGCGTGTGTCAGGCCGCCGGGCGGTTGGGGGAAGCGCTTCACAGACCCCTTGCAAAGAGCCGCCCGTGCTTCCTCCTTGATTCCTTAATGATAACCGGCTATCATTTGACTCGTGTTCCTCCGTGTACTATCAAGGACGACGATCGATGGAGCGACAGACACGACAGCGTGAGGCCGTAGAACGTGTGCTCGGACAGGCGCGGCGCCCCTTGAGCGCGGGTGAGCTCTTGAACGCCACGCGCCGAGCCGTATCGGGGATCGGGATCGCGACGATCTACCGGCATCTCAGGACGATGACGGAGCAGGGGGAGGTCGTGGAGGTCAAGCTTCCCGGGGAGCGGGTCCGGTACGAACCGGCGGGCAAAACGCACCATCACCATTTCGTGTGCGACATCTGCGGCCGAGTGTTCGAAATCCCCGGTTGTGCGTCCGGCCTTCGTGGAATGACTCCTGCGGGGTTCAACGTGGAGAGGCACGAGGTCATTTTGTACGGCCGGTGCTCCGAGTGCGCCGGACAAACGCATGTCACCCCGGCCGAGCCCCCCTCCGAGAAACCGCCGGAGGTGGAACACGACCCCGCGGACGACTCGATGGACAAAGGCTCGACGAAGTGAGGGATCGCATGATCGGTCTTGTTTCCGTTGTAACTGCGGTGGCACAAGACGAGCACTCAGCGCCGCGTTTATGTGTGTCTCTCCTCATCTTGGTCTTGCTGACGGTATCCGCGCCGCAAGCGAACGCTGGACAAGAGATCGGGAGCGGCCATCGTGTCACCTGTTTTGTCAGCATACTCCCGCAGGCGTTCTTCGTCGGAACAATTGGAGGCGAATACGTCGACGCCCACGTGATGGTCGGACCCGGTCAGTCGCCTCACACATATGAACCGACGAGCCGGCAGCTATCCGAGCTGGAGGGATCACAGGTGTACTTTTCGATAGGCGTCGCGTTCGAGGCATCGCTTTTGCCCCGTATAGAAAGGAACTTCAAGGGGGTCCGTATCGTCGATACGTCCAAGGGAATTGCGCTCCGGTCCATGCTGGAACACCACGAAGAAAACGCCGGGACAAGCGCCGCGGGTTCTTCCGCCGGGGCCGAATCGGGTCCGCATTCGCACGACACAGGGGCGTTCGATCCGCACGTCTGGCTCTCCCCGCGCCTCGGTATCGCCATCGCTCGAAACATACGCGACGCCCTCGTCGAGATCGATAGCGTGCACGCCAGGATCTACGCGGAGAACTTCGATCGGCTAGAGACGGAACTGAACGACGTCGACACCGAGATCGCTCGATTGCTCTCTCCATACAAGGGCCGCGAGTTTTTCGTGTTTCATCCCGCCTACGGTTATTTCGCAGATGCGTACGGGCTCACGCAGGTGGCGATCGAAGCCCAGGGAGGAGCTCCCGGCCCGAAGCACCTGGCGGAGGTGATCGACCGGGCGAAAGCACAAGGCGCCAGGGTAATCTTCGTCCAGCCGCAGATTTCCCCGACGTACGCACAGGCCGTTGCGAAAGCCGTCGGCGCTCAGGTCGTCCCGCTCGACCCGCTGGCGATGAACTACACGGAGAATCTCCTACACATGGCACATAAGCTCGCTGAAGCGTATCAGGAAAAATGAGCGCGGCGCGACGAGTCCCGATGAACACGGATACCCCAAACCTCGACAGGATCACATGGAAACCCCAAAAGCCGATGTAGTGACTGTTCGCGACCTGGCTTTCTCCTACGATGGTCGCAACCTCGTACTTGAAAACGCAAACTTCAGCGTTTTCGAAAGGGAATTCGTCGCTGTGATTGGCCCGAACGGGGGCGGGAAGACGACGGTTCTCAAACTGATCCTGGGTCTCCTCGAACCCCAGCGCGGTACCATCCGTGTATTCGGCTCGCGCCCCGCCATCGTGCGGCGTCGCGTGGGGTACATGCCGCAGTACCCCAAGCTGGATCCCGATTTTCCCGTCACGGTAATGGACGTCGTTCTCATGGGAAGGTTGGGGCATACCCCAACAGTTGGGCCGTTCCGGAGAGCGGACAGGGAAGTCGCGCAGTCGGCTCTCGAAGAAGTCCGCTCGGCTGACCTTCGGAAACGCCCGTTTTCCACGCTTTCGAGCGGGCAGAGACAGCGTGTGCTTATCGCGCGGGCGCTGGCGTGCGAGCCCGACCTTCTCCTCCTCGATGAACCGACCTCTAATCTCGATCCCTCGGTACAGGACGATATACAGGATCTGCTCCACACCCTCAACCGGCGTATGACGATCGTCGTTGTTTCTCACGATGTCGCTTTTGTGTCGAAACACGTGACAAAAGTCGTCTGCGTCAACAGGACGGTCGCCCTGCACCCAACATCGGAAATGAAAGACGATCTTTTCGCAGTGTTGTACGGACAACCCGGGGTCCGGCTCGTCGATCACGAGCACCGGACCCGGGACCGATGATGAGGTGAAGTGTTGGAATTTCTTCACGCCGTCGCGTCGCATGCGTTTATGCGAAACGCCGTGATCGCCGGGGTCCTGGCGAGCGTTGCGTGCGGCGTGATCGGAACGTACGTCGTCACGCGGCGGATCACTCTGATCGCCGGGAGTCTCGCCCACGCGGTGCTCGGCGGAATGGGGGCGGCGTACTATCTGCGCGCGGTCCACGGATGGAACTGGCTCCACCCGCTTCACGGAGCGGTCGTGGCAGCGCTGCTAGGTGCCGTGATCATCAGTTTTGTCCGGACACACGGGCGGGAGCGGGAAGATACGGTCATTTCGGCTCTGTGGGCCATTGGAATGGCCATCGGCATCATGTTCATCGTCCGGACACCCGGTTACAAAACCGATCTTATGACTTACCTCTTTGGGAATATCGTCATGGCTGATGACCGGGCGATCCAGTTGCTCATCGTGCTCGACGTCGTCGTTGTCGGTGCAGGCTTGCTCTTCTACAAACAGCTCCTGGCCGTTTGTTTCGACGAGGAGTTTGCGCGGGTTCGCGCGATCAACATTGATCTTTTCTACACGCTTCTCCTGTGTTTGTCCGCGTTGACCATCGTCACGCTCATCTATGTGGTCGGCATCGTCATGGTCATTGCCCTGCTGACATTGCCCGTGGCGATCGCGGGAAAATACTCCAGACACCTCTGGCAGATGATGATTCTCGCGGCAGTCCTCAGCGCTCTGTTCACAACGGGTGGTCTGGCGGTGAGTTATTCCCCAGACCTTCCCCCCGGCGCAACGACGATCCTCCTCGCCGGCGCCGTATACGTCATCGTCAGCTTCGGTGGCGCTCGCCCCAGGAAACGACGGACTCCCCCGACCGAATGACTCGATTGCCCTCGCGAATGACTCAGGGTCAGTCGCGATGCGATTTGCGTGACCCATACCGGAAAACCGATCCTCGTGTCGGCACCCCGGGTTGAGCGTCGTGCGTGTTTGCTGCAGAAGGGAAGAGCGAGAAGGCTCATCGCGGAGAACGATGCATAAGAAAAAACGAGAGTACTGCCCCGTCGCCAACCGTGTCGCTTATCGCCCCTCAGAGGCCCATGCGGCAACCGCTTCGCTTTGGCATCTCAGCTTGAGAGCAGAGGGCGTACGAGAAGGCTCGGGATACTCTCGTTGTTTGTAGTATACCCTCGCCCCTAAACCACTGTCAACCCCTGGAAACCACATTTATTGTGTTCGTAACTGGCAACGGCGCAATTTGTTGAGAAGATGACCTCATGGTTTTTCTTCGGGCCATCCCACCCAATAACCCCTTCGCCTACAACATGTTGTGTATGCGACAAAATGCGCCTTGCGACAATCGGTTACAGAGAAGACTTGAGGTTAAGTCTCAATCGGCAGGAGTAGGTGCGCGAGGAAGAACGAAGGGCGGTGTTCCCGGCTGCGCCGTAACCCAGAGCAGTCGGGAACACCGATCGTGCTCACCTTCTCAGCCACCACAGTAGGTCGATGAGGTAAATCCGCTGCATAATGTACCCCCTTTGGCAAGGGTCCTCGGTTTACCTTCTACCGGGCGATCCCTGGGATTGCTCGCAGAGGCGTAAAGCAAGAAACGTTCCGCGGGGGAAAGGAAAGGGGCTAACCGGTTTTGCAACGGGCGATTATGGTTGTGATATCGTCGTCCTGACGGCCGTCTCCGAATGCAAGAACCGACGCAAAAAGCGAGTCTTGAAGTGTGTTAAGCGGCAAGTTTCTTTTCGCCCGCAGGAAATCGATGAGCCGCTGTTCGCCGTACTCTTCGCCTTGTCCGCTGTTCTGTTCGGTGACGCCGTCGGTGTAGAGACAAAGAACGTCGCCGCTGTCGATCCGCACGCGTCCTTCCTGATAAAGGCGCTCGGGATCGACTCCGAGAATCATTCCGCCTTCGCCGAGCCGGTCGACGTACTGCTGTTTGATGAGCAACGCGGGGCAGTGTCCCGCATTGCAGAAGGTGAGCGTCGACTCGTCGAGTTCGAAAATCCCATAGAAGAACGTCGCATTCTGACCCGCCTTGGCGTTCTCGCAGAGGTATCTGTTGAGCTCGGTGGTCACCTGACCCGCGCTCATTCTGTCCCGCAGAGCGAGGTTCTTGAAAACGGCCTGGAGGGAAGACACAAGCATCGCCGCCGGCACTCCCTTTCCGCTCACGTCGCCGATCACGACACCGATACGATCTTTTCCCAGTTCGAAGAAGTCGTAGTAGTCGCCGCAGACCTCGACCGAGCTCACCATTTTGCCGACGAGCTCGAGTCTTGGGTGATGGGGCGGTTCCTGGGGAAGCAGGCTCAACTGGATCTCGCGGGCAAGGAGAACCTCGCTCTTGAGGCGTTCCTGTTCGATCGTGGCCTCGTGGAGGTCCGCGTTTTCCAGAACAAGCCCAAGGTGTTCTGCGAGTGTTTCGAGGAGTTCGGAATCCGTCCTCGTGTAAAGAAGCTCCGATCGTTTCGGCCCGAGCACGATCAGCCCGAAGAGCGACTCGGTTGAACCAATGGGAAGACACACCGCCGCCTTGGTCGATGCGAGGAAGCTCGTCGACGCGGCGTCCAGATGCCGTCGGCTCCAGGACTGGTCGAGGTGCTCCACGAGGAGGGGGCTCCTGTATCGACTGAGATACCTGCCCAGCAGGGAGTCCTTCGGAAAAGTCTCCGGGAGGGTTTTGACTTCGTTATCCGAGGAATCCAGGCGAAACCGTCCTTCGGGGTCGCCTTTCTTGTAGAAGGCGACGAACGAGGTTTTGAGAAGCGTCCGCATCCTCTCGGAGAAGTACACGAGAATCTCCCGCTTCTTGAGCTTTCGCGACAGGTGGCGGTTGAACTCGACAACCTCGCGCTTGTAATCGTAGTCGCCGCGGAAGAAAAAGCGGTCCACGATTCCCTGGACCAGCTGGCGCCCCGGCGCAAGAATGACGGCAAGAACAAGGACGGCTATGATCGAGAAGTACACGGGTTTCAAGTTGAACTCGTTCGTGAGGTAGTCGCCGAGAAAACGGACGATTCCATAGTACGCAGCGATGATCACCCCGGTGAGAAATGCGTACACGATGCTCTTGCGGACGACGATTTGGAGCTCGATCGCTTCGTGCTTTAGGATCGCGTACGCAAACGAAACGGAGACGAACGCGAGAGCCAGAGAACAGAGAAACTCCCAGAAGGTGTATGTCCCGGGCATGATCTGCCGCCATACGATCATCGCGAGAAAGGGAACCATACCCACTATCGTGCCGGCGATGGCGATGCGGAGTTTTTGCTTCTGCGCCACGGTCGACGAGCGGTAGCTCCGGATGAACGCGACGAGTGACGCCACCAGATACCCCACCGTGTACGCTGTGGATACAGCGAGGATCGATCGTAGTACGCCGCCGCGCACCGGCAAGAAATAGAAACTGCCGACGGCGAGGATCAAACTCGCCGTGAAGAGCACAGAGGGGAGTGCGTAGACGAGTAGACCGCGGCGGATCCGCTCTCGTTTTGCCGGCGGGCGCAACCGCTCGGGAAACACGAGAAAGAAATGGAAAAACACGGCGGGGAAAAAGAGAATCACCGCGTCGTCGAAAAGCTCGGCGGCGATCTGGAGGAGCGGGCTCGGGAAAACGGGACGGTCCGACAAGAGATAACAGAGGATCGTGCAGTTGAGCGAAAAGAGGATCCCGATCGAGTCCGCCCGGCGAAGCAAAACAAGCAATCCCGTCAAGAGGAAGGTGAACCCAACGAGTATCCGTCCGAAACGCCGGTGGACGATCGAGGATGGCACCGATGCGTACTCGACTGCCACGGACACGCTATCCCCATTGCGCGCGAGCACGTACGTCTGAGGCGAAAATCCCCGGTTGAGACTCGTGAGGTAGCGGAAATGGTTGTAGTTGCGCACCCGCTCGCCTCCCACCGACACGATCTCGTCACCGCGCTGAATCGGTTTCGACGCATTCGGGCTGCTCGGGTCGATGTTTTGAACGACGAGGTTGAGAGTCTCGATCCCGGAGTACGGAACGTCGAGAAGGTCTCTCGACCCGGGGAACTGCATGAAAACCGCGAGGGCTACAAAAAGCAGAACGGGAAATCGAAGGAAAGGGCGGTGGAGCGGGTCGTGACGCATCTGGAAGCCTCCTCGCATTCGACGGACGGGGTGTCCGCCGGCAAAGACATCCCCTCGATCAATGTCGAGGTTGGGGAGCTCTCGGGGGGCTGTCAATACGTTTTTCCCCTGCGTCGAGCGCACTCTCAGCGTCCGCGAGTGACGCGTCGATTCCCAGACAAAACCCTTGCCTTGGATTCACGAGTGTGATACCTTAAGACGTTGGCCGTAAGTGACCGTTTGAAAGGGGTTTAGACCGGATGGCTTCGAAAACAAGGGTCAAGAAGAGACGTATCAAGGAAGATCAGCTCGTTACTTTTACCGTCAAGGCTTCCCAGCTTATCCAACAGTACTTCATACAGGTCGTGATCGGGGTCGTCGTGTTGATCGTGGTGGTCGGAGCCGTTCTCGTCACGGCTCACCTCCGTCGAAATGCCGCGCGAGAATCGGAGCGGGAGTTCGCGCTCGCGATGAGCCAGTACAACACCCGCGATGTCCAAACGGCCGCAGCCTCCTTCGCCCAGATCGCGGACAAGTACGGCAGCCACAACACCGGCGAGCTTTCCCGGTACTTCCTTGGCAAATCGCTTCTCGCGCAGGGCAAATACGAAGAGGCCCTGGAGGCGTTCGACCGATACCTCGGAAAGAGCAGCGAGGACGCTCCTTTCAAAGCGGCGGCAGCCATCGGAAAAGCGACCTGTATGGAGGCGCTCCACAATTTCTCGCCGGCCGGCGAGAAATTGGAACAACTTTCGCGAACGCTCGATGAGAAGGACCCGAGATATCTCGACGTCCTGTTCCAGGCGGGCCGCAACTTCGAAAAAGCAGGCTCCAGAGACAAAGCGATAGAGCTCTATCGGAGGGTTGCCGAGAAGGCCACAGGCGCCCTCAAAGATCGGGCATCCGTTGCGCTGGCTCAAATCGAATAAAAGCGAGGTTGGCTGTGCCCACGCCCCAGACAAAGGACAGCGCGGACAACATCGTTCTGGCCGACAGCGAGCGCTGGTATGCGGCCATCGGATACGTGTTCTTCCTCTGCTTCGTGAGCCTCCGGAAGGGAAGAGACAGCGAGTTCGTTCGCTTTCACGCCCGCCAGGCTTTTGTGCTGTTCGTCGCGGAATGCATGGGTCTCGCGGCGATCCTGATCGTCGATCAGACGATCGGCCGGGTTCCTTTCCTCGGTCTCCTCGTCGTAATCGTTCTTCAAATTGCCGTTTACCTTTCCGCTCTTTTCTTGGTCGTGATGGGGTTCGTCAAAGCCTTTTTTGGCGAACGGTGGACGATGCCTTTCCTCGGAAGGTTCAGCGAACGCGCTCCTCTTGCTTGATCGAAAGAAAAAAGAGCTGGTACGCCAATCGCGCGGCCGAACAGGGTAGAGGTAGACGACCCGCAGAAGCAGGTCGGATCACGGGCAAGTTGAATGTCGTATAAGATATATTATGTTAACCACTCACACAACCGTCCTCATCCGCCGCCCAAATGCGGCATCACGCGACGCATCGCTCTACACAATGATGTTCACCAGCTTGTTCTTGATGACGAGGATCTTCTTCGGGGGTTTACCGCCGAGGAGTTCTTGAATACGCGGGTTGGCCAGCGCGATGGCTTCCACTTCGGATTCCGACAGGTCCGCATCGATCTCTTCGCGCGCTCGTATCCGGCTGTTGATCTGGATCACAAGCGTGATCTTGTCCGCCGAGGCGTACGCGAGGTCTGCTTCGGGCATCGATGACTTGAAGATGCTTCCGGCGTGTCCCGTCTGTTCCCAGAGCTCCTCGCAAATGTGGGGTGTCATCGGCGCCAGGAGGCGCAGCGTGGACGCGAACGCAAACCTGAACACCTCGGCGAGCCCCGGGTTTGCAGCGATTTTCGCAGTATCCGAAATGGAGCTCATGAGATTTGTCAGCTCCATGACGGCGCTGATCGCCGTGTTGAAGTGAAAGTCATCCTCGAGATCTTTCCTCACCTTCTGGATCGCCCAGTGCGTCTTGCGGAAGAGTTGTCGCGAATCCGCATCCAGGGTCTCGTACGGGATCTCACCCTGGGCGGGCCGCGAGAGGACGCCCGTGTTCGATTCCCACATCCGGTAGATTCGGCTAAGAAAACGGTGGCAGCCCTCGACGCTGTCGTCGCGCCACTCCGTGTCCCGTTCCGGCGGTCCCGCAAAAAGGATGTACAGACGCATGGTGTCGGCACCGAAGTACTCGATGATCGGGTCGGGACTCACCACATTGCCCTTGCTCTTGGACATCTTGACGCCGTCTTTGTAGATCATCCCCTGGGTGAAAAGCCGTGCGAACGGCTCTGTGAAGCCAAGAAACCCGCTTCGGTTCAAGAACTTTGTGAAGAACCGGGCGTACATGAGGTGCAAAATTGCATGTTCCACCCCGCCTACGTACTGGTCGACAGGCAACCACTTATTTACCAATGACTTATCGAATGCTTGCGCGTCGTCGTGCGGGCTGATGTATCGGAGGAAATACCAGCTGGAATCAACGAAGGTGTCCATGGTATCCGTGTCTCTCGCCGCCTTTTTGCCGCATCTGGGACAATCGACCCTCACATAGGACTCAACGCTCGCCAGGGGGCTTTTCCCGTCTCCACGGGGCCTAAAATCAACGCCTTCGGGCAGGAGCACGGGGAGGTCCTTCTCCGGTACCGGGACCACCCCGCAACGCTCGCAATGGACCATCGGGATCGGTGTTCCCCAGTATCTCTGGCGGGAGACGAGCCAGTCCCGCAGGCGGTAGTTCGTCATCCGTTTTCCGGCGCCGTTCTCTTCAGCCCAGGCGGCGATTCTGTCGAACGCGGTGTCGCTGTCGAGCCCCGTGTAGGGGCCGCTGTCGACAACAACCCCCTTTCCTTCGTACGCGGCCTCGGGATACGGAGTCCCGCCCTCTTTTGCGCGGACGACTTCACGTATCGAAAGGTCGAAGCGCTTGGCGAACTCGAAATCGCGCTCGTCGTGCGCAGGAACCGCCATGATCGCTCCGGTTCCGTATTCCATGAGGACGTACGGGGCGAGGAAGATGGGCATTTCTTCCTTGCTGAACGGATTGATCGCGTATCTCCCGCTGAACATCCCCGTCTTTCGCGGTGCCGCCCGGGCGCGCCCGCTCAATTTCTCGGCGCGCTCGGTCTCAATGAACTGTCTTACAACCTCTTCCCTTCCGGTTCCTGAAACCAGCCCCGGAACTTCCGGGTGTTCCGGGGAGACGACGAGGAACGTCGCTCCGAAGATCGTATCGGGCCGTGTCGTGAAACAGAAGAACTGCTCCGGCCCGGTACGAGATCCGTCGAGAGGCTTGACCGGGAAGCGGATCTCCAAACCATTGCTCCGGTCGATCCAGTTGCGCTGCATCGTGAGCACGCGCTCGGGCCACGAACCCAGCTGGTCGAGATCGTCGACGAGCGCGTCCGCGAATTCAGTGATCTTGAAAAACCACTGCTCGAGAAACTTCTCCGTGATTTCGCTCTCGCACCGTTCGCATATCCCGCCGACGACCTGTTCGTTCGCGAGGACCGTCCGGCACGAAGGGCACCAGTTGACCGAGGCGGCCTTCCGGTACGCGAGTCCTTCGTTGAACAGCTGGATGAAGAGCCACTGGGTCCACTTATAGTACCCGGGATCGTAAGACGCGATCTCCCGAGACCAGTCGTACACGACACCCCAGCGGTAAAATTGGCTTTTCATACGCGCGATGTTGTCCCGTGTCCACACGGCGGGGTGGATATCCTGTGTCAGCGCGGCGTTCTCGGCAGGCAGCCCGAACGCGTCCCACCCCATGGGAGCGAGAACGTTGTACCCCTCCATCATCTTGAGACGAGCGAGGGCGTCTCCGATGACGTAGTTCCGACCGTGGCCCACGTGGAGGTCGCCAGACGGGTACGGGTACATCATCAAACAGTAGTATTTGCGCTCGACCCGGGACAGATCGACGGCCATTAGGCGCTCCTTGTCCCAGCGTTCCTGCCATTTCTTCTCGATTTCTCGATGCGGGTATCTCGACATGCTCACACCCACGTATGACGATTTCGGCGACGGGAGATTATAAGAGGTTTCGAATCGCCTGATCGATGCTGTGTTCTGACTGCAGACCGATCAACTGGTTCTTGATCGTGCCATCCTTGAAGAACAGCAGTGTCGGAATGCTCCGGATGGCGTACTGAGCCGGTTTCACCTTTTCCTCGTCGATGTTCATCCGAAGAAACTTCACGGTGGTCCCGTATCTCTCCGCCATCTTCTCCAGGATCGGGTGGACGAGTTTGCACGGCTGGCACCACGGCGCCCAGAAGTCGATCACCACCGGGACACCGGCCCGCCGGACTTCGTGCTCGAAGCTCACATCGTCAACATCAATCAACGTTTTGTCCGGCAGAGTGTTGCCCCGACTGGTTTCACGGTTCGCGCGCGGCAACGGGCATCAGATCGCCAAGCGGTCGACGAGCCAGAACGTCCGTCTGGATCGGAAACACTCTATACTCAATCGGTATGGAGGGCAAGAATTTTCCTCTGCACCGACGCCAGAAGCGCCGTCTCGAGAAGGTGCCGGGGTTCCACGCTCGAGGACTTGATCCTGACGTCCGCCCAGCGAAGGTTGTTGAGAAAAACCATGAGATCCTCGGTCTCGAAACGCTTCGCCTGATCGACGAGAATCATGATCTGAAAGGTGCTCACCGACCTCCTCAACTGTTCGGCGATCGACTTGGGGGACGTCTTGTTCTCGTCTGTCAGAAGCCGTACGTGGAGGAGCTGGAGGACCCGCCGGAGCATCATCGCCAGAACGAACACGGGCTCTTCGCCGCTGTCGATCACACGGTGCATCGTGGCAACCTGAGCGGCCGTGTCCCGCGAACCTATCTGATCGAGAAAACTGAACAGATTTTCCGTCCGGTACTTTCCCACGACGCTGGCGACATGTTCCCTCCCGATCACCGAGCCGGTGTCTGCGCTCAACATGATCTTCTCGATCTCGTTCGCCAGATCGATGAGGTTCGTACCGACCGACTCGACGAGGAGCTCCAGGGCATCGGGCGCGATGCTGTATCCTTCCCGATGCAGACGGGTCTTGACCCTTTCCACCGTTTCGTCGTCGGACAGGTGCTGAAAACAGAACGACACCCCGCTGTTGTCCGCGATCTGCTGGAAACGCTTCAACCGTGTGGTATCGAGTTTCATGTTCGGGGTTTCGGCGACCAATATCACGGGTCCGGCGAGAGCGGCGGCGCGCTCGAGGACGAAATCCTGGCTGGCCGTGGACAAGGCGTCGAAGCTCTTCAGGATCACCATGCGGCGATCCGTGAAGAGCGGATACGAGCTGATCCGGTCCGCGAACGCTTCGCGGTCGAATTCATCCGCGTGGAAGATATCCAGGTTGAATGCGCGGTTCTGTTCGGAGAGCCGTGCTTTGATGAGCTCGGCGATGAACTCTTTTTTCAGAAACTCCTCGGGACCGTAGAGAAAGTAGATGCGGTGAGGCGCGTCCTTTTTCACCTGGTCGAACAGCTTCTTGTACCGCTGCAGCGTGCGTCCCATCGTCTCGACGATCTACCAGTCCTGAACGGTGAGGTTGAGGATACGGTCGGTGATTTCCTTGATCGCCACGGCGATCGCGTCCTCGTAGCGGAAGCCTTCCTCGTCGGTGTCAACGAAGTAGGAACCATCGCCCTTGATGAGCTGCTTCTCCCAGATCGGCTGGTCGAGCCGGCGGCTGTAGAGAGTCGCTTCCACGGTCACGATAACGTGGTACTCCTCGGCGTTAAGGTCTCGGTTGAACGAAAACGGAACGTTCTGAAAGGAAACGATCTTGCCCTCGAGGACCGCGTCGGCGTTGACTTCGTCTTTGACGGAGAGCGTATTGTCCGCCACGAGATTGTCGATGATCCTCTCGGTGACTGTGATCTCGAGATTTGGCTCGGATGTTCGGTTCTCGAAAAACGGCACACAGACGGATTTGATGTCCTTGGCTGTCCTCGAGCTCGTGCTGTAGAACCCGCACCCCGACACGAAGATCAGCAGCACGCCCACGCCGCGATACCACCGGCTCATTTCGCGGGTACTTCCTCGTCGTCGCCCAGATCGTACGCCTTCATCCGGTAGCGGAGTTTGTCGCGTTTCAGATTGAGAAACCGCGCCGTCAGACTTTGGTTCCATTTGGCCTGGTCGGACGCTTTGATGATCATCTCTTTTTCCACCTCGGAAACGAGCTTCTCGAAATCGATTCCTTCCTCCGGGATGGGTCGCGAGAGTAACTGATCGATCCGTTTCCCAATACTCGTCTCTTCGAGCTGCGCCCCCGAAAACGGCAGGTGCTCCGCTTTGAGCTCCGGTCCCTTTTCGAGAAGAACGACGCGCTCGATGGTGTTCCTCAACTCGCGGATGTTTCCAGGCCAGTGGTAGTCGAACATCGCTCTCTGCGCGTCTTCGCTGATCACTTCGAAGTTCTTGTTGAACTGCTTGTTGAAGTTGTTGATGAAGTACTTGGCGAAAGCGATGAGGTCCTCCTTGCGCTCACGAAGCGCCGGGACGTACACCGGAACGACCTTGAGACGGTAGTACAAATCGGGCCGGAAGCGGCTCTCATCCACTTCCCTCTTGAGGTCCCGGTTCGTCGCGCTGATGATACGAACGCTCACGTGGATGTCCGCGGTACCGCCTACGCGGCGAAAGACCATCCGCTCGAGCACCTTGAGGAGCTTCACTTGGATCGTCAGAGTCATCTCGCCGATCTCGTCGAGGAAGAGCGTCCCGCGGTTGGCCAGTTCGAGAAGGCCGAGTTTCTGAACCTTGGCATCGGTGAAGGCGCCCCTCTCGTGGCCGAACAGCTCGCTCTCCAGGAGCTGCTCGGGAAGAGACGCGCAGTTTATGTCGAGGAAAGGCTTGTCCGCACGGTTGCTGAACTTGTGGATCATCCGGGCGATCATCTCTTTGCCCACACCGCTCTCTCCCTCGATCAACACGGTGGTGGTATCGCTCTTGGCCACCTGTTGACACATCTCGTAGACCTTCTTCATCGCCTTGCTGTCGCCGAGGATGTACTCGAAGCCCTCGCCGATTTCCATCCGGCGTTTGAGTTGGAGCACCTCGCCGCTCAGGCGTCGGCTTTCCAAGGCCTTCTTGATGATGATGAGAAGCTGATCGAGGTTTATTGGCTTGGTGATGAAATCGTACGCGCCCTGCTTCATCGCGTGGACGGCGGTCTCGATGTCTCCGAAGGCCGTGATCATCACGACACAGATCTCCGGGAAAATCGACTTGACCCGGTTGAGCACCTCTATCCCATCGATGTCGGGGAGCTTGAGATCAAGGAGAATGAGATCCGGAATGTACTGCTGCGTCATCTCGACCGCCTCGAGACCGGCTTTTGCCGAGTGTGCTTCGTACCCTTCCTGTATCAGGGTTTTCTCGAGGAAGAACCGGATCGAGTCCTGGTCATCGACCAGCAGGATGACCGATTTCGCTGGAGTCTCCATACTGAACCTTCTCTATCGGGAGGTACACGTTAAATACGGAACCCTTACCCTTTTCGCTTTCCAGAAAGAGATAACCACCGTGCCGCTCGACGATGCTGTGTGACACGTACAGCCCCAGGCCAGTCCCCTCTTTCTTTGTCGTGAAGAACGGCTCAAAAATCCTGCTCTTCTCCTCCTCCGTGAACCCCACCCCATCGTCTTCGATCCCGATGATAACGAAATCCCGGTATTCGTCAAACAAAACATCGTCCACATCGCTGGGAAACTGCACCCTCACCGTTACCCTGCCTCCCTCGTGGCTAGCCTCGATGGCGTTCTTTAGGAGGTTGATCAACACCTGCGTGATCCTGTCCGCATCGAGCAACACAGGGCGCATGTCGTCGGGGATCTCCGAGACGACGCCGACCTGTTTCCTTGCTGCGATGTCCTGGACGCTTGTGATAACGCTCTTGACGATCTTCCCCAAATCCGTCGGATGATATACGAGTTCCTTGACCTGAATCACGTGGAGTATGTCGCTGATCATGCGGTCTATCCGCCCGACCTCGCCGAGGATGTACCCGATGTTCTCGTGGTGCTCGGCGGATACGCCGCCGACCCGCTCGATGTACTGCAGACCCGCCACGATCCCGGCGAGCGGATTCCTGATTTCGTGCGCCATGCTCGACGAGAAACGGCCCAACGCGGCGAGTTTGTCCAGATGCATGATCTTCTCTTCCATCCGCTTGATCCGCGTGATATCGAGAAAAATGGCGATCGTTCCCTGGATGCGCTTTGCCTCGTCGACGAGGAGAGACGTGTTCA
>Ga0315275_10000128_pt1 | contig 57552 bp, 67 predicted proteins | sample YL17G03_0_MG_FD_205557 | JGI IMG/M metagenome (GOLD analysis project Ga0315275, IMG submission 205557) | Sediment microbial communities from Yellowstone Lake, YNP, Wyoming, USA - YL17G03_0 | ecosystem: Environmental > Aquatic > Freshwater > Lake > Sediment | place: USA: Wyoming | collected... | reverse complement strand
CCTTGAACACATGGTAAACAAATTTGCTTCTGAGAAACACATAAAGCTTCAATGCACAGAAAAGAAAATGACCGGAAAAAGCACAAATATGCCTTATGTTGCAGTAACTGACTCACTTGATAATGAGCTGGCAAGACTGTTCCTTTCAAAAATTTCATTTGTTCACGAAAGGTTTGAAAAAGGAGTTGAGCCGTACAACACTGCACTCAGTCTGACAGCAAGGCTTGTTGCAGAACTGCACAGGAAAGATGATTGCATCCAGGGCGTTACTAATTTTTATTACAGCCAGTACGCAATCCCCTTGTATTTGAAAATCCCTGGCTGGTTCAGCAAGGATTATCTTCAGAAGACACTGGATAATTTTTCAAAATGCATTGAAAATCCAAATGATCTGGAAATCGAACTTCCAAACCCAATGTCAGAAGGAAAAATCACATCAGGGCAGTTCATTCATCCTACAAAAAATGATCCAAACAGCTACTGCGTGAATGACACTTTCAAGAAAAGGCACATACAATATATTTATGCAGACCGAAAAAAGAATCTCATAGTTAAGCTTGATTCAAACCTGGACAAGCAGCACATCAAGAAAATGCTTGACCCTCTTGTTAAGGTGCGCCTTACTCCGGAAAGCCAATGGGTAAATGAAACGCAGGTTATGCCTGATGAATATTCTGCCCATATTGGCACTTATGAAACAAGGCAGTTTTATGGCAGCAGGATGCTGGCAGAAACAGAATACACAGGCATTGCGCTCACGATGGACGGGAACAGGATAGTATTGAAAGACTCAGGCAGAACTTTGGTCAAGCTTTCAGACCGTGCAATCAAGATTATGCCCCGCTCCCAGTATTCTGAAGAGGAATACAAGATGGCATTGGCAGTCGCAAATGCAATCTATTTTGGAATGATGTTTTACACAAGCTCAACAAGAACAGGCAGCAAAGCAACTGCAAGCCTGAGGCCTGATGAAGCTGATGTTATTTTTGATGTTGAGTCCAGGGCAAAGAATTATGTGAGAAACTCACCTCACTATGACATGCAAAAAGCCAGGAAAGCAGCATGCAGAGATATTGCAAACGAAGTTATCAAATCTTCCCAATCAAAAGAACAATCTCACCCTTAACTTCTTTAGTTCCTATTTTTTCTAATATTTCAGAAGCAGTTCCTCTAATGAATTCTTCAAACTTCTTTGTCAGCTCACGCGCCACAACAACAGGATGAGATGGAAGTATTTGTTTTATCGCATCCAAATCCTTAACTACTCTGTAGGGTGAGGCATATACAATCGCAGTTTCATTTCTCTGCTTAATCTCAAGAAGCATGTCTTTTCTTTTGCCTTCTTTTTTTGGCAAAAAGCCATAGAACGTAAATTTGTCAGTCGGCAAGCCAGAACAAACAAGTGCGGAAACAAAAGCAGTTGGTCCAGGAACTGGAATAATATTTACGCCAGCAGAAACACACTCTCTAACCAAAATAAAGCCAGGGTCAGAAATACCAGGTGTTCCGCAGTCAGAGACTAGTGCAACTTCTTTGCCCTGCTTCAGCATTTCAATAACATATTTTGTCTTGTGCCTGCAGTTGTGCTCGTTGAAAGAGCTCATGGACTTGTGCAAATCAAGATGCTTAAGCAAATTCCCAGTCCTTCTTGTATCTTCAGCGAGAACCAAGTCCGCGTTCTTGAGGGTTTCAACTGCCCTTGATGTAACATCCCCAAGATTTCCAATTGGGGTTGAAACAATGTGCAGGCTCATTTCATCCTCGGAAGCATTACGTATGCAATTACAAAGACGCAGCCAATAACAAGCCAGAAAACAATAGGCGATATCTTCTGCATTGCCAGCAAAAGTGTCGCAGCAACTGCCAGGATTATTCCCACAATGGCGATTATTTTCTTCATGGGAAAATCTAAAAGCATTCCTTATATTAATCTACCGATACATTTTTAAACAATAGTTCTCTCTAAACTCGTATGGCATTTGAGAAAGTAAAAGGCTCAACAGACTTTTACCCTGAAGAAATGTCTGTGATGACATATCTTTCTGGAAAGTTCAGGGAAATGGCTAGAAAGTATTCTTTTCAGGAAGTTGACAGCCCTGCAATTGAGACAGTAGAACTTTTGACTGCGAAGTCAGGCGAAGAAGTAAAGCAGCAGATTTTTGTTCTTGAGAAAAAAGGCTCAGAAGAGCTTGGCTTAAGGTTTGACTTAACTGTGCCTCAGACAAGAATGTTCATAGCAAAGCAGAAAGAGATTAACAAGCCAGTAAAATGGTTTGCTGTCTCAAGAATGTGGAGATATGAACAGCCGCAGAAAGGAAGGCTCAGAGAGTTTTTCCAGTTCAATGCAGAATTGTTTGGCTCAAAGAGCGCAGCAGCAGATGCAGAATTATTATCTCTAATAATTGATTTCCTAAAGTCATTGGGGCTTACAGAAAATGATTTTTTCATAAAACTGAACAACAGGCGGCTTTTGGAAGGCATGCTTTCTGATTTTGTTGCAAAAGCAAAGATTGCAGACGTCGTAAGACTAATTGACAAGTCAAAAAAGATATCGCAGAAAGAGTTTAAGGACGAGCTTAGCAAGCTAGGAGTTGAGGATGTTGATCGAGTCAGTAACATAATCAGCCTGAAAGGCTTTGCTTCAGACATCCTGCCAAGAATTGAGGCAATGACTCTGAACAAAGAGGCGCGTGCAGGGTTTGAGCAGCTTCAGGATGTTGCGGATTTAGTTGACCCCAGTTTCCTAAGAATCGATTTGTCAGTTGCCCGTGGCTTGGCTTATTACACAGGAAATGTTTTTGAGGTTTTTGACATTGATGAAGAGTTCAGGGCAATTGCAGGCGGCGGAAGATATGATGACATGATTAAGCTGTTTGGCGGGCAGGACACACCTGCAGCAGGCTTCGGCATGGGATATTCTGTACTTTCGCTTCTTTTGGATGATAAAGGGCTTTTGCCAAAATCAAACCTTGGTCCAGATTATTATGTCGCAATTGTTAATGCCTTGGTTATGCCAAAGGCGCTAGAGATAGTAAAAACTTTGAGAAAAAAATATTCTGTTGACTATGACTTGTGCAGCAGGAATCTGACAAACCAGTTCCAGTACGCTTCTTCGATTAAGGCGAAAAAGATTATTATTGTTGGTCCAAAAGACCTTGAGTCAGGCAAAGTGACTGTCAGGGACATGCTGACAGGTGATGAAAAGAAAGTAAAAGTGGAGGAGTTAGAATGAAAAAATCAGAAAAAGAGGTTAAGCCGTGGATTTACTGGACGCCAAGAATACTTTCTGTTATATTCATACTCTTCCTTGGTTTGATGTCCTTGGATGTTTTCTCGCCGGAGTTGACGTTTTGGCAAACTATTTTAGCACTATTTATGCATAATGTCCCCGCTCTTATATTGCTGATTGCGGTCCTATTTGCATGGAAATATGAGCTTGTCGGAGCAATTGCGTTTATTCTAGGAGGATTGCTATATATTGTACTGATACTAATAAGTGCGATTAGAGATGGATTTCATGGATATATGATTTCGTGGGCAATTCAAATTTCGGGAATGGCGTTCTTCATAGGAATTTTGTATTACCTGAACTGGAAGCAGAAGAAAAAATAGTTTAAATATCGTTCACAAACTCCGAATATAATCCGTATTTTCTTGGCAAAGGCTTATAAATTTTAGAATCAGTAATATTCTTCATGAAAAACGAAAAATATAAATACTATGGCAGACTATATCCTGCTATGGCAACAACAATCCAAATAAGCGAAAAACTGCATAAAGAGCTTTCCAAAAGGAAGCTTTTTGACAAAGAGACGTATGAAGAAGTAATTTGGGATATGATAGAAGATACTCTTGAATTAAGCGAAGAAACAAAAAGAGACATTGAGCAGGCAAGAGCAGATGCAAAGAAAGGCAAAGTGTATACACTTGAGCAGGTAAAAAAAGAGCTCGGACTGTAAATGTACCAAATACATTTTACTGAAAAGACAAAGAAGCAGCTCGGAAAACTTGAAAAACCAGTACAAGAAAGAATAGAGAAAGTATTGGAGCGCATTAGGATACGGCCACACCCTCATGTTTCAAAGCTTGTTGGTTTTAATTCATACAGGCTGAAAATTGGAGATTACAGGTTGCTTTTGGACATAGATCCTTTGAACTTGGTCATTCTCGTTACGAAAATTGGGCATAGAAAAAACATCTACGATATGAACTTATAGCTTCGTCAGCACAACACAGCCATCTTTCTCAACCAGAATTGTGTGTTCTGCCTGAGAAACTAATCCTTTATTGACTTCCACTAGAACAGGATATTCGTGCAATGATTTTGCCTGCCGTATTTCTCTTAACCCAAATGCGGCTCCTTTAGTTTTGAGCCATCGCTTTGCAAAAGGCAATCCATTGAACCCATCAATTTCTTCCATAAGCGCTCTTGCAAACGGAGTCCTTACTCTTCCCAAGCCAACCTGCATGTAGATTTCAATAGTTGAGCCTTCTTCAACCAATCCTGCGCCAGTAGTTGCGAATGGCTCGATTGCAACAACCATTCCTTCGTGCAGCTCTGTTGCATCTCCATTGTCATAGTTTGGTGTTGTTAATCCTGAATGAAGCTCATACTCCTGAAGCTCGTGCCCTGACAGATTCCTGATTGGCGTATAGCCGTATTTCTCAATCGCAGAATTAATTGCTCTTCCGATTTCTGCAAGAGTCACTCCGTCTTTTATTATCTTGATTGCAGCATCAAGTGCTTCTCTGGATGCTTTAACCAAAGGATCATACCTTCCTGACAAATCAATTGTTTCAGCAATATCTCCAATTGCTCCATTATACAAAACGCCAATATCAAGTTTAACTAAATCATCTTCCTTGAACAAAGTTTTGTCATCTGCAGCTGGAGTGTAGTGTGCTGCCTGCTCGTTTATGCTTATGTTTGCAGGGAAAGCTGGCTCTGCTCCAAGCTCTCTGATTTTTGCCTCAATCTTTTCAGCAACATCGAGCAGTTTTTCATTAGGCTTAACCAACGGTTTGCCAAAAGCCATTACTTGCGCAGCAATTTTTCCTGCAGTTTTCCAGTCGTCTGTATTCATAGTTTCTGCCCCTTAAGCATTTTTTCAGGATTTTTAGTAACTAGGTTTTCAGCATCGGGCATATATTTCTTTGCTTTTTCAACAGCTTTTGCTAGAAGCGTTGCTTCTTTGAATGTGTGCATGTCAGATGCAATGAAATGAACCATGCCCAGATTCAGGAACTTCTTTATGTGGCTCCTGTATCTCCATTTGAAAAAACTTTCAGCATTAATCTGGCAGTAGCATCCCATGTCAACGTATTTTTTCAATGCCTCGATGTTGTGCCTGAACTTCCTGTATCTTTCGATATGCGCAATGATGACATAATATTTTTTTAAAAGCTCTTTTACTTTTATCTCAGCATCAAGAGGCATTTCTGCCAGAGGGAACTCAATCAAAATATAGCCTGTCTTTGCAATGGGTATATTTTGGTCATACAGGTTTTCTGCACCTTGAATCAATTCAATATTGATGTTGGAATCCTTGAGCTTCTGCCTCAAAATCTTAATGTTATCCTCAATAATCTTCTTGTCAATTCCATAGCCTGGCTTAAGAACATGAGGCGTGCATACTATTTTTGTGACTCCATTCCTTTCAGCTTCCCTGCACATCTCAACACAGTCTACAAAAGTCTTTGGCCCGTCGTCTATGGGCAGTATGTGTGCATGTATGTCTATCATATTAATACCGGCTCATCTATTGCAGGAATATAAACTTTCTTGTTCTTGAACTCAGATGCCAGCGAGTTAAGTGCATTTTCCTCGCCGTGGTTCAGTATCAGAATCTCAGGGTCAACTTTTTTAATCAATGCAACAAGCTCTTTTCTTCCTGCATGGGCTGAAAAGTCAAACTGTTCATAATGAGCTTTTACTTTAACAACCTGCTCGTCAAGCTTTATTGTGCCAGTTTCCATCAACAGCCTTCCGTTGCATCTCTCAGGCTGATATCCTGTAAGGAGAATTGAATTGTTCTTGTCAAAATAAGTGTGCTTAAGGTAATCGATAACAGGACCGCCGTCCATCATTCCAGATGTTGTTACAACAACTGACTGCTGCTTCACAATATTTTCCCTTCTCTGGTTTTTAACAAGCTTTACTTTTTGGTAAGCTTTCCTTAAAGTCGCAGGGTCTCTGATAAAACGGGGCTCTTCAAGTATTGTTCTTGTAACCTCATCAGCCATTCCGTCAAGATAAATTGGGACTCTATAATCTAGTTTTTGATAGAGAAGCATGATGATTTCCTGCGCCCTTCCGACTGCAAAAACGGGAATTATAACAGACCCTCCTTTGTCCAAAGCATTTTTTACTGCTTTAATGAAATTGTTCTCAGTCTCATCTCGTGGAGGATGGTCTCTGTCTCCGTATGTTGCTTCGCAAATAAGTATGTCTGCTCTTGGCATGTTCTTTGCTCCAGCCATAAGCAGAGTGTCTTGTGTGTTAATGTCGCTTGTGTAAAGAAGCTTTTTTCCTTCAATGTCAACCAATGCGCTTGCGCTTCCTGGAATATGTCCTGAAGGAATGAAGCTGAAATTAATATCTCCAATCTGCCTCTGCATTCCATAGTCCATGTACTTCAAGTTAGCCATAACATTAGTTATGTTGAATTTATTGTAAGGCTGATGTTTTCCAAGCATTTTCTGGAGCTTGAACTCATCTTTTAGCAGAATATTGGCAATCTTTTTTGTTTCGATTGTTGCAAAAATCGGACAGTCCATGCCCTGGCTGTTTAGCAACGGCAAAGCCCCTGAATGGTCAAGATGCCCGTGGCACAAAAGCACTGCATCGATGTCAGCAGCATCTTTTATTGTTGGATATTTGATTTCCTCATTTATCTCAAGCCCTGCATCAAGCATGTACTTGTCATTAAGAACAACGCAGCTTCTTCCAACCTCTTTTGCAGCCCCGTATAATGTTATTTTCATTTTAGCACTGCCTTTAATGCAGCAACAGCAACCTCAACCTGCTTTTCGTCAGGCTTTCTTGTTGTTAATTTTTGTATCCATAATCCTGGCTGCATTACTATCTTGATGAACCCGTTCTTCCTGAACTTTGAAGTGAACCTCAAAATCTCGTATGAAATGCCTGCGATAACTGGAAGCAAAACTATTCTTCCGCCAAACTTGACAAGCATGCTTGGCGATGTTATCAATGTGAATACAAAAATGCTTATCAGCAGGACAATGATTAAGAAAGCTGTTCCGCATCTTGGATGAAGCGGAGAGTATTTCATTGCATTCTGAACTGAAAGCTCTTTGTCATCTTCATAGCAGTTTACTGCCATATGCTCGGCTCCATGGTACTGGAATACTCTTCTTACGTCTTTCATTGCAGAAATTGCAAGAATATATGCAAAAAATATTGCAAGCCTGAATATGCCATCTATTATATTGAATAAAATGCCCCTGTCTGAAACAACAAGCCCTGTCAGGTAAAGCGGGACAAGAACGAATAAAGCAATTGCAATCAAAAATGAGATTAACAATGTTGCAGTCAGTGCAAACTTTGAAAGTGGCTTTTCTTCATCATCAGCTTCTTTTGCAGAATATGACAATGTTTCAAGCCCAAGAACAAGTGTTTCAACAAGAACAACTGTTCCCCTGATGAAAGGCCAGCCAAGGATTTTGATTCTTTTTGTAATTGGATTAAGTTTTTTTCTTAATGTCTTTATTTTGCCATTAGGCTTCCTGACAGAAACAGCATAGAAGTCATCTGACTTCATCATAACTCCCTCGATTACTGCCTGACCGCCAACCAGCTTTTTCATTAGTGAAATTGTATTTTAAATCGTATATAAATGTTTCTTAGAACGGAAATTCGTCTTGGTATTATTCAGCCTATAATTTTTCTTTTATTACGTTCTTTAACTTTTTAATATAGAGTTTGAATTGTATGTCAACTTCTTTCCAGTCATCAAAATTAACAGGAGTACCGTAATAATTAATTCCGTTTCTTTTTGTCCTGACTTTTTCAAAAAAATCCCAGTTAAACTCCAGTTCAGGATGCTTCTCGCACAAATACGCAAACAAGCACTGGTGGTTGTCAATTTTTACTTTTTCAAAACTTAAGAATGATTCAGCCAGCTCATGGAGGGCATCATAGTACAGCTTATAGACAGTATTCCATTGGCGGCTGTCTTTTGAAAGCTTCTGCTTGATATCCTCTGCAGATTCAATATCTGACTCTGCAATTTCAAGCGTGGATTTTATTTTTTCTTTTTCTATGTCTTTTATGAAAATGAATCTGCCTTCTTTCTCGCATTTCATGAACGCTTCTTTTAAAGTAAGATACTTAGGCATTCAAATCAACCTCGATAAAATCCAGGCTTCCTTTAATCAAGTCTCCTTTAATAATGTTTCTGATAAGCCCCTTGCCGAATTTCTTTAGCCCTTCCCTGTCCTTGCAAATAAATAATTGAATTTCCCTGTGGAGCTTCAGCTCAAATTCAGCTATTTCAAGCCCTTCAGGGTCGCCGTAGATAAATACATCTACATCGCTTTCCTTATACCAATCCCATCTGGTCATGCTGCCAAAGAGGATAACTGATTCTGCTTTTTTTAATGAAGAAAGATGGTTTAGTAATCCTGTTTGATGGAGCTTTTGCAGTGCATAAAGCCTTTTCCTGTTTTGGTATTCTGGGTTTTCATAATCGCTTGTGTAATAGGGCATGCTGCCCCTTGGCTTGTGCCTCTTGACAAGCCCTGATTTTGTGAATGATTTCAGCCATCTGCTTACCTTGTTGTCTGCAATCGGCACATGTTCCTTTATTTCCCCAAAATGCCAGTGCTTTGTGGGATAGTTATAGAATAATTCCAAAATATCAGTTTCCCGGCTTTGCTTTCCCATTTTTACTTACATTTAATGTAAGTAAATATATAAACCTTTCTGTTAATTTATATTCATCCTTAGGCAAATTGAACAGGAAATCATCAAGATGACTCTTCAAACGAGAATTGGCGGCGTGGAAGAACTAGTAGAAGAAAAATAGTTTTTTCCCCGAAAGAACCAAAGGTTCTTTGGGCGCGACAAAATCAAGGATTTTGTGCGCTAAAAATCCACGGGGATTTTTATGCGCAAAGAGCTTTGGCTCTTTTGCGTTTTCTTTTTTCTTTTTTTTCGTAAACTATAAATACTATTATTTTCTAATCAATTAAAAGGTGATGTTTTATGAACAAAATAATTATACTATTCTTATGCATTCTGGTTAGTGGCTGTGCTCAGCAGGCTTCAGAACAGGTTCAAGATGGATATAGCCCAACTATTAATCCCGCAGATTTCAGTTCTGCAGTAACAAACAAATATTTCACATTACTAACTGGAACTAATATGATATATGAAGGACAGACAGAAGATGGCTTGGAAAGAATTGAAGTGCGTGTTTTAAATGAAACAAAAACAGTGATGGGTGTAAAAGCTGTTGTTGTATGGGACAGGGTGTGGCTTAATGGCGAGCTTATCGAAGATACAAAAGACTTGTACGCACAGGACAAGGAAGGCAATGTTTGGTATTTTGGAGAGAAATCCATGGAACTGGCGGGGGGCAAAGTTGTAAGTTATGCAGGCTCATGGGAATATGGCGTTGATGGCGCATTGCCGGGAATAATAATGAAAGCAAACCCTAAGGCAGGGGACTCTTACAGGCAGGAATATTATAAAGGCGAGGCAGAAGATATGGCAGATGTTGTTGCAGTTGGCGAGTCTGTCACAGTACCTTACAGGAATTTCACAAACTGCCTCAAGACAAGAGACTATACTCCATTAGAGCCTGGTGCAGATGAATACAAGTATTACTGCCCTCAAGCAGGAGGAGTTGCACTTGAAGTTGTTGCTGAAGATGGAGAAAGAGTTGAGCTTATTGATATCAAATATGAATCTGATACAAAAGTGGAGTTTCAGAAAGAACCAGAGGGATTAGTAACAAACATCACAGAAGCGCAGGCCAAACAAATTGCAATTAAGCAGTTTCCTGGAATACCAACAGATGTTGCAATTGAAACGAAGTATGGCAAGCTGGCTTATGTTGTTGAGATTGACCCACCATCTGGCAGGGAAACAGATGTTATAGTCGATGCCCAGACTGGGCAGATTCTTGGCATGGAATAATTTTTTATTTCTTTTTTATTTTAAACCTTCAGCCATTTCTTTAATCGCATCGGCAGGATTTTTTGACTTGACAATTCCTGAAGCTACAAGAATTCCTCTTGCACCAAGCTGAACGCTTTTGACAACATCGTCTTTTGTCTTGATTCCAGCTCCAACCAACACTTTTTCTGCCTTGTTCACGTCACAAATCTGTCGGACAGAATTAACAACAAGCTTTGGGTTCGCTGTTGAGACAGAAATATCTCCTCCAATTAATTCAGGGGGCTCGACTGCTACAAATTCGGGCTTTAGTGCAGACAACGCTGCTCCAACTTCTGCATCATTTGCGCAGACACAAGTTCGCAAGCCAAGCTTTTTTGCCCGCTTAACAATGCCTTCAATAACATCAACATTCAAGCGATGCTCTGAATGGTTAATCAAACAGCCAGAAGCTCCATTTGCTTTTACAGACTCAGGAAGAATCCATCCAGTAAACTGCCCGTAATCAATTGCATCCATATGCTGGACAAAAACTGGAATCTTTACTGCTTTCGAAACACGATACAAGTCAGCCGCCTGCACCGCAACAATAATCTCAACTTTTGTTTGCTTTGCAACTTTTTCTGCAATCTTTGCTAATTTTACAGCATTCTCTCCAGTTGACTGCTCATATGTCTTGAAATTAATAATTAGAGTTTGTTTTGCCATGCCTAAGCTCCTTGTAAATCTCGAATGCAGCAACAGCACCTTCGCCGACTGCAGTTGCTATCTGCTTGAATTTCGCGCTGTTTGTTGAAATGTCTCCTGCAGCATAAACTCCGTGCACATTTGTCTGCTGCATTGTGTTGACTTTTATGTAGCCAAAATCATCAAGCTCAACGCCAAGTTCCTTTGCGATTACTGTTGAAGGCGTTGCACCAATCTCAATAACAAGCCCTTGTATTGCGAGCTCTTTGCCAGTGTCAAGCTTTACTCCTGAAAGCATATTGTCCCCTTTAAGCTCAACAACATTTGAATTATACGCAACTTCCACTTTCTTGTCCTTCAAAGCTTTTTCTGTGAGCATAGGCTCTGCCTTTATCTTATCCTTTCTGTAAATTATGTAGACTTTGTCAGCATATTCTGAAAGCTGCATGACTGCTTTTATTGCAGAATCAGCACCTCCAATAACACCAACATGTTTGCCTCTGAACAAGGGCGCATCGCAGGTTACACAATAGCTTATGCCTTTTCCAAGATATTTTTCCTCGTTCGGCAGGTTAAGCTTTTTTCTTTCAGTTCCCAATCCCAAAAGTAGCTTCTTTGCCTGATAGCTGCCTTCATCAGTCACAACCTCAAATCCCTCATTTATTTTTTTGATTTCAGTAACATTCTCCTGCTTAATTTCAATGCTCAAATCCCTAACCTGCTTCACCATTATATCCATCAGCTTTGGACCTTTAATTTTCCTGACTCCAGGATAGTTTTCAACAATATGCGCTTCTGTTGCAACTCCCCCAAGCATTTTAGAAATCACAAGGACGTCCATCTTGTACCTGCCAGCATACAGTGCAGCAGTCAAGCCTGCAGGTCCTGCCCCTATTATTATGAGTTCGTGCATCTTACACCTCTTTATATCGTATTTAGCACAAGAGGTTATAAATTTTTCTAATTGAGGTTAAAGCAGCAAAAGATTTAAATAGTTATAACTATTAAGTAGTACTTAGTTATAAATAGGTACACCAAAATGGAAAAAGGACTATTGAAAGGAAAATATTTTTTGAAGTCTGCCTCAGGTCGCCCTGTTTCTCCTGAGTATTTTTTAGATTCTTTCAAGGGCAAACCTTTTTATGAAGATGTATGTAAATTCGTTAGAAGGGTGGACAATGACACAGGTATTCCTTTCTTGACCAAAAACGAATTTAAACGTGCAGTAAAATTTTTGCCCAAAGCAATTTTGCCAATTTATGAGGCGGAAGGATTTGTTTCGTCTTGTGCGAATAGAGTCTACTTAAGAGGTAGGCGTTATTTTTTGAATTATCAGGATAAAGGTGGGGCAGACAAGCGAAGCCAAGCTGAATTTGCCTTGGATTTGTTAAGAACAAGTATTTTTTCAGATATTGATTTACATAGCATCATTAACTATAGCGTAGAAAATGCTAAAAATTTAGAAGAGCGTATGGTCGCGGGAAGTTTTCTTGATTTATACAAGAATCACCTCATGGTTTTATTTACGGGATTGTATGAAAGTATGAGAGAAGATGAAAGCATTAGCGACTCACACTATGTTGAGACAAGATCGTGTGTTGAGAAAATAATCGATGGGTATTATAGTTTTATTATTCAAGCTAAGCGTCCAAAAGAAATCTTCCCTGCGACAGATAAACTGGCGCCTGTTTTTGATGCAATTGGACGCGTTATTAGTAAAACAAACTCAATTTATGAGGGGAGGAGGTATTTGAGTCGAGAGTTCGATCACCCCGGCAGGATTGTTTTGTATGCGGGGCACTTGCTTTCACAAATTAAAGACAAGAATAAAAAATACGACCTTCTTGTTAATCTTTTGAATGGCTCGGCAGAAATTGGTTTGGCGGTACAGACAATAGACCGGATTATAGGAACTAATAACATAGAAACTACTGCGATCTTTGAAGTAGATTTTGCGAGATATTCTAGGCAAGATAGGCGAGACGCAGATGTTTCCTCATATGACGGCTTTGAAAAGATAGCTATTCCAAAACGTTTACGGCACACATTTAGGAAAAAAGTTCAAAATAAGCACACTTTGCTAATTGATGATAATTTGAATACAGGAAAATCTCTATACAATGTAAGTCACGCTTTAAGAGAAATTGCGTTATCTGTTGATATTTCGGTAGTTGAAGTAACTCCATTTAAACGGGTTATCGAACTAATACGCAGACAATCTGCTAACAAGGGCGGATTTAATGAAATCAAGTTGACAGAATCTGATTTAACATATGCACCAATAGGGTGGTGGAGAGACCAGGTAGAACTTGTTGAGAAACAAATGATAAAATATATAATTCAATAAGAAGAAAAATGGCAAACTTTAAATATAGGATTAACCCATATATAGTTGGTATGAAAAAGGATACTTTGAAGTTTGGTTCATGGAAATCTGAAGTTGAACGTGTTTTGGATACTTTGGTGACTGATAATTTTGACAGACTTTACAATGCAGGTACTCGTTCAAAGTACGATGCGGTTTGGAAAGAAATAAGCACAAATTTGTACTCTAAATTAGGTTTATCTGGAAAATATTCCCACGACGAGGATTCTACATCTAAGCACGAGTATGTATCTTCAACTATTGAGATCTATGCAGAGGAAGAATTTCCATTGGAGCTTAGAAATGAAAGAACATACCGTTTCGTTATGAAATATACTATTTTACCCAAATATTCGCAAGATAAGTGGGAACATTTCGAATCTGAACAAAAGTCGCAAAATGGGATTGAACGAAAGCAATCAGATGAACGAGTCAGGAAGGCTTTGCAGAAGTTTGAATTTGCACATTCAGAGCATGCACATTAATGGTTCTTTTTTAAATTAATATGTCTTAATTCGTTCTTATTTCTCTTTTTAATGGTTTTAAAACGAAAATACCAACATTTATATACTAGAAACATTTAAATACGAGCGTACAACAAGTTTTAAAAAGATTATGTTGAAAATAATTTCGAGGGGTATTGTACACTTTAACTAATCTAGGGGGTTGAACCATGGAATCTGTAATTAAAAAATGTCCAGAATGCGGGGGAACAAACCTTTTCTGGAACAAGGAAAAAGGGGAAGTCATCTGCAAAGACTGCGGCTTGGTCATTGAAGAGAAGATGATTGACTTTGGGCAGGAATGGAGAGACTTTAGCGAAGAAGGAGAGGAAAGCCAGAGAAGGGCTGGAGCTCCAAGCACATACACAAAGCACGATCAGGGATTAGGTACTGATGTTGGTAAAGTCGGAGACTTGTACAACATCACTGACAAAAAGGAAAGAAACAAATTCTTCAGATTGAGAAAATGGCAGTACAGAATCAGCACTGCTATTGAAAGAAACCTGAAAATGGCTCTTTCAGAGCTGAAGAGAGTTTCATCTTACCTAAAACTTCCAGTTTCTGTTGAAGAAGAGGCAGCTAAAATCTACACCCAGGCTGTCCAAAGAGGCTTAGTAAGAGGAAGAAGCATGGAATCAGTTGTTGCAGGAGCATTGTATGCTGCTTGCAGACGACATGACGTGCCAAGAACTCTTGACGAGCTTTCAGAAGCTTCTGGAATCGAAAGAAAGGAAATCGGAAGAACATACAGGTTTGTGACAAGAGAACTGACTGTTAAAATTCTGCCAAGCAACCCAAGCGATTATGTTGCGAGATTTGCTTCGTCTTTGGGATTGAGCCCAAAAACACAGAGCAAGGCAGTTGAGATACTTGAAAGCGCGCACAAGGCTGGCTTGACTTCAGGAAGAGGTCCAACTGGAATTGCAGCTGCAGCTTTATACGTCTCAGCTTTGCTTCACGGTGAGAAAAGGACTCAGAGAGAAGTTGCTGATGTGGCAAGAGTTACAGAAGTCACAATCAGAAACAGGTACAAAGAGCTTCTTGACGAGCTTAAGCTTGAAAAAGACTTAGAGAAAAGCAAGAAAAAGCACAGCAAATAAACTTTTTTATTTTTTATTATTTCTTTTTAGTTCTTGTAACTAAGTAGACGACTGCTACGCATAAAAATAAGGTCAGAATAATTGTTGGGGTGTTGAATTCAGGAACGTCGCAGTCCGGAAGAGTGCAATCTCCACAAACAGGGCTCGCGCAAGTTCTCGTACAACTAACAATACTGCCGTCTGAACAGGTTTTAAATTTTGCTCCACAAGTAGTTCCAGAAGGTCTTGCAGGATGAGTGCATGCTGCTGATTCACAGACATCACGTGTACATTCATTGCCATCATCAGGGCAAGCGACACCATCATTTTCTCCAGTAGGGTCAATGTGATTGCATAATCCTGCGATACAAATGTCTCTGGTGCAAACATTGCTATCATCAAAACATGGGGTCAAATATGATTTAGCAGGATGGGTGCATGCAGCAGCTTCACAGACATCGTCTGTACAATCATTGTTGTCGCCAGGGCAAGGCTTGCCGTCATTTTCTCCAGTGGGATCAATATGTTTACACTCACTCGCGATACAAATGTCTCTGGTGCAAACATCAGTATCTTGAGTACACGGGGTTAAGTATGATTTTCCAGGGTGGCTGCATGAACCAAAATCACAAACATCATCAGTACATTCATTGCCATCGTCCGGACAAGATATACCATCATTTATTCCAGTAGGGTCGGCGTGCTTGCATATCCCTGCAATACATGCATCCTCTGTACAAATATCTTCATCGGGAGTACACTGTGAACCATATGGTTTAGCAGGATGAGTGCATACTGCAGATTCACAGACATCACGTGTACATTCATTATCATCATCAAGGCAAGCGACACCATCATTTTCTCCAGTGGGGTCAATATGATTACATACACCTGCGATACAAATGTCTCTGGTGCAAACATTGCTGTCATCAAAACACGGAGTCAAGTATGCTTTAGCAGGATGTGTGCATACTCCCGATTGACAGACATCGTCTGTACATTCATTATCATCATCAATGCAAGGAAATCCATCTCCCAAATTAAATTCAGTACATTCATCTGCGGCAACGAAAACAGAATTAAGCATCATGGCAATTATAATCAGCCAAACTAACAAGCTCTTTTTCATTATTTAACAAATAATCTAAGAGCGTATATAAACTTTTCTTTTAAGCAAAACTAAACAATTTCTTCTCGAACTCAAGAACTTTTTCAGAAAAACTCATTTTCTCATCCAATTATAGGTGAGGTATTCAAAAATTATAAACACAAAGGTAAACAGAATCCACCCGATGTTTGCGTGGAAGCCTTTCATCGCGAACTCAGGGTTTACGATGTTGCCAATTAATAGTACAAGATAAACTCTGATTATGTTGACTGTAAACATAATAACTGTGCCCAAGAAATAAAGTAAAACTGCCTTCTTTGGGTTTATTGCTTTCCAGTCAATAATCAGGAAGAATGTAAACAATATTAAAAACAATTTTACGCCGTCAATTCCTGAACATGCTCCCGCTATAATCACATTAAATGCGTTTGTTCCAATTGTTGCAGTCATATCCGGGTTCATTGAAAAGGTTACATTTGGATATGTTAATGAGAGCATGAAGTAAACAACTTTCGCAACAACATATGCCAAAACATGCCAGAAGCCTTTGAAAAGCTGATAATAAAACGCAAAAGATACTCCAATTATACCTGCAACTAATGTTCTTGGCTGGTTGAAGAATTCAACAACATCTTTTACCTTGAAAAATGCAAAGAAAAGGCTTGCAACCATGCTTATTCCCAGTACATACCAAAGCAAAACCAAAGTTAAACTGCTTTGTTGTGATACTGTCATGAATTTTACAAGGTTTGTAAAAAAGAATGCAAACAGCAAATTAATCAAAAACATTGCGCAGAACTGGGCTGGATTGAATTTAGGCTGCTGCTTTATGTGAATAAGCTGGTTTCTTGCAAGAAGCGCAAAAATTCCAACCGCCATCAATATTCCTGACAGTGCAAAATCAGTAGACATTACGAATTCAGCTGCCCACCATTTCTGAGGAATCTTGATTCTGCTCTCGATAAAGTACGCTTCAATTATTAGGAACAATCCGAAGAATCCAAGCCTCCACAAAAGCTGGACAAAACCCTTTCTGTGGAAAACACTTTTATGCCCCTCTTTTTTCATCTTGGCAATTAAAACCTTTTTAGATTTATAAAGCTTATGTTGCGAGCTTGGTCACATTTTCAAAATTTTCTTTAGTTTGCTCTTTCTTGTAAAGCTTTGCAACAGCGATGGCCTGTTCTTTGCTTATGTTTAAGCCTTTTCTTTCCAGGATTTTCTCAATTTCTGACGAGGTTATGAATTCAGTGAACTGGCTAATGTTGCTTGGGCTTTCATCAAACTTTGCTCTTTCAAAATCTATCAGGACTGGGTGTAAGCCTTTTGTTATGATAATGTGCTTGTAAGGGTAAGTAAGCTCTTTCTTGCTGACTTTCATTTTATCTAACTTGAAAAGCTGCTCAAATATTCTTGTTAATACTGTTTGTATGTCTTTTTTGTTTGCTTTTTCAATAAAGCCAATTATTCTTTCGCCTTCAACAAACTCCATTGCAAGCCAAAGATTGCCGTGTGCGTAGAGTTTTGGTCCAATCCCTTCTTTGTTAAGCTTTCCAAGCCATTGAGCTTCGTTTTTTATTCTTTCAATTGAGCTTTCTTCATCTTTCTGGACTTTAATCGCAACTTTTATTTTGTTTAGTTCTGCTGAGAAAACATATCCTCTTTTGCCTTTTGCCAGGAATTTTATTTTAGTTATGTTGTTAGTTTCTAGTTCTTCAAGTATTTTTGTTTTTTTTATCTTGTAAACATAGATTGCTTCAAAGAAATATGTTTTTTTTGTCAGCTCTTCTGATTGGAATAGATGGTGTTGGATTATTTCATCAACTTTCTGCTTGGTTGTCAGGTCAGAGAATAATAATAAGATTATGCTATCTTTGTTTAGATGTTCACTTACATCGCTGAAAAATCTTTCAATCAGCTCATGGCCGTGCTTTCCGCCGCAGACTGCCATTGAATGCTTGTCTTTCTTTTCCCTCAAATCTTCTGGCAGGTATGGCGGGTTAAAGATGATTGTGTCAAACTTTTCTTTTATGTTTGAGAACAAGTCAGACTTGATTGCATTGATTCCCTGCTTTTGTGTATAATCAACTGCATCTTCATTTAAGTCAACTGCCAGTACTGATTTTACATTAGGGCTTTGTTTTGCTGCCAAAGCCTGAATTCCTGAGCCTGTGCCCATGTCCAAAACTGAGCCTTTTGCATGCTCTTTGACCAACAGCGAGAGCATTATTGAATCTTCCCGTGGCTCATATATTTCGTGCTTCATAATCTGGCTACAACTTTATTTCTTAATTCCATGATTTCTTTTGCAGCCTGACCAGGATCTTCTGCACCATATATTGCAGAGCCAACAATCATCGCTGAATTTGGACCAACTACTTTAGCCCATTCTTCAATTTGCTGCTCTAAACTTCTTCCTTTTTTATCTTGTCTTCCAAAACCTGGACTCCAGATTTCATTAGGAGTAAATCTTCTGTATCTTTGCAGTACATCTGGATCGTTTGCAGGCCCAATATAACCATCAACGCCAAAATGCTGCCCTAGGTTAAGTATTAAATCAGTAACATTAAAGATTCCACCCAGACTTGCGTATAATTTTTGAGCGTTTTCTTCTTTTAATCCGTAGGCTTGCAATTCTTTAACTACGTGTTCTATTGCATTGTCTCCGATAGGCATGCCAAAGAATAAATTAGCCCCTTTATGAGTCATATAAGGTAATGTAAGAACTTTTCCGCCATATTCGTGCGCAGTTGCAACACTTTCCTCAATGCTTGAAATTCCAGTTATTGTATGGCAGGTTATGTAGTCAGTTCCTGCTCCACACAAAGTCTTTACTATTTTGTTGTTAGTTCCATCCCATTCTCCTTTTTTGTTTGTAAAGCCAATGTCAGCAACTTTGTAATCAGCCAATACTGCAACAGCATCTTCCTCAGGCACTCTAGCTTGAGCAGCAACAGCCTTGTCTCTCATAATTTCTTTTGCTTTCTTAAAAACATCAACGCCTGGAACCATTGAAGAAGTGATTCCAATCTTTACACCATCCAAATATGGCGCTGTCTGCGCAGTTAATCTAAGCATTGCTTCTGGTTCTGTTAAATCGTTTGATAAAACTAATGCGTATGGTCTCATTTTTTATCACCTTTCTCAATTTTTGGAAAGCCATGTTTTGCTCCCCAGTTAAATGGATCAGCTCTCCATTCCTTAAGCATATCAATATGGTCTTTGAGGTAGACCTGCCCCGTCTCCAATGCAACCTGCAGAAGAACATCATAATTCAGTATTGACAGCACATTGCATTTCGGGTCAAGCTTTCCAAACTCCTCAACAGCTTTGTCAAGCCCGTAGTTAAAGATTGAAAGGCAGTAATCGCATACGCCGTTTGCATTCCTTATTGCCTGCACTGCATTTGCAGAGCTTCCTCCAGTTGATATCAAGTCTTCAATAAGAATTGCTTTTCTTCCTTTAAGGTCATCTTCTGCATCAATTCCTTCAATCTGGTTTTTCATGCCATGGTCTTTTGGCTTGTCCCTTACATAGATTGATGGTGCCTGCAGCTTGTCAGCAAGCGTTGTTGAAGGAGGTATCCCTGCTGTTGATGTGCCTGCAATTAGATCATACTGGAGCCCGTATGAATCAATAATGGTTTTGAATGCATTTGCAACAAACCTCCTGTGGCTGAAATCGCCAAGAAGCATCCTATTGTCATTATAGATTGGCATCCTGTAGCCTGAAGCCCATGTAAACGGCTCTTCTGGATTTAGCTTTATTGCCTTTATTCCCAGAGAGATTTTTGCCAGTTCTACTCCTAATTCATTTAGATTATATTCCATGATAAAACCCCCGTGCTTTTTGCTTTGAGATTCCTGCCTGATTTATATATTTTATCGGGCAGATTTATAAATACGCGCCTTATCATTTGGCTATGAGATTCGTCGTTCACGAGCACCATGCAACCCATTTGCATTGGGACTTAAGGCTGGAGATGGACAATGTTTTGAAGTCATGGGCAGTTCCAAAAGAGCCTCCGTTGGAAGCAGGTGTTAAGAGATTAGCGATACAGGTTGAAGACCACGACTTGGATTACATTGATTTTGAAGGCGAGATTACTGAAGGCTACGGCAAGGGTACAGTTAAGATTTGGGATAAAGGCGAATGTGATTTGAAATTAAAGGAGAAAGACAAGATTGAAGTTATTTTTCACGGCAAAAAACTCAAAGGCAGTTATGCTTTAGTTAAGTTTAAAAAAGCAGGAGAAAAGGATTGGCTGTTGATGAAGGTGAAATCATGAAGATAGTTAAGATTCCATATTCAGAGTCAGTTAATGGAGTGAGACTTGGTCCTGATAAAATAGTTGAGAAACTTAAAGATATTTATTCAAATGAAGATGGCAAAGTTCCTGATTTTGAAATCGACAAAGTTGAGATTTCTTCAGATGCTCACAAAAAGATTTATGAAAAGGTTTTGAAAGAAAAAGACTGCATAGTTCTTGGCGGAGACCATTCTATTACATATCCCTGCTTCAAGGCGTTTGCATCAAAGTACAAAAATCCGGGCTTGCTTGTTTTTGATTCACATCCTGACTGCGCGAATCCAAAAACTCCATATGATTTTGTAGGAAAGCTTGTTGAGGAAGGTTTGTTGAAAACAGATAATATTGTTATTGTTGGATTGAGCAACATTATGCCTCAGGAAAGAAAGTTTTTAGAGAAAAACAAGATTGATTCTTTTCTTATGAAAGATATTTTTGGCAACATTGAGAATATATGTGACGGAGTGATGGAGCTTGTAAATCATTTTGACGGCTTGTATTTGAGCATTGACATTGATGTACTTGATCCTGCATTTGCGCCAGGAACTGGAACAATTTCTCCTGGAGGAATGACTTCAAGAGAGCTTATTTATTTTGTGCAGAGGCTGAAAAAACTTAAGAATCTTCGAATGGTTGATATTGTTGAAGTCAATCCTGATAAAGATGTCAATGACATGACATCAATTCTTGCGGCCAAACTAATTTTTGAGCTGAGCTAGATGATTGAGAGAGTTGAGAAAATAATCGCCGAGTCTGGAGTTGCTTCTAGAAGAAATTGCAAGGAATTGATTAAGAATGGCCTTGTCAAGGTGAACGGCAAAGTTGCAAAGCAGGGAGAAAGGGCAGATTATGAAAAAGATGTGATTGAAGTAAACGGAAGGGTTGTGAAAAAGGAAACGAGAGTCTATATTATAATTAACAAGCCGCGTGGAGTCATAAGTGCTGCAAAAGATGCCCGCAAGAAATCAGTTGTTGATTTGGTCGACACGAAGGAAAGGATCTTTCCAATTGGCAGGCTGGATTTGGACACAGAAGGATTAATGATACTTACGAATGACGGGGATTTTGCAAACAATGTTATGCACCCCCGATACAATGTAAAGAAAACTTATCAGGCATCGCTTGACAGAGCTTTGTCCCAGCACGACTTAGTCAGGCTTGAGAAAGGTGTTTTTGTTGAAGACAGGAGAGTAAAAATTTTTGATTTAAAGCAGATGAACAGGGAAGTTATTCTTGCAATACATGAAGGAAGAAAGCACGTTGTGAAAAACCTGTTTGAGGCAATCGGCTACAAGGTTGTGAGCCTGAAACGAATTGCAATTGGAAATTTGAAATTAGAGCTTAAGCCGGGAATGTACAAGTTTGTAAGCAAAGACTGGCTTGAGAAAATGATTTTCTAATTTTATTGAAAATTGCACAATTTTCAATCCCAAAAACTTGCAGCAAGTTTTTGTTATTTAGAAAATTCTTTGTCAACTGCTGTAAAATATTCCTTTACTCTTTCTTTGACTGACTTTAACAAGAACTGGTCAATCTTTTCGTTAAAAATGTTTTCCAAAGTGTCATTCTCTGCAATCCTGTAATGTGTTGGTGTTTTCTCAATGATGTAAACATCTCTTAGTCTTTTCAACTGTCTTCTCAGGTTTGAAGGTGCAATTCCAACCAATGGCATTTTGTGCTTTTTTCTTAGCGCAACAACCATCTCCTCGACTTCAGGAGCAGTTAATTTTCTTTTAATCAATAAAGCCATAAGAACATCAACAATAATGTCCCTTGAATCGCCGGGCTGAAGAAGGCCCATGCTAAGGCAAAGCCTCGATACAAGTTCCCTACCCCCGATTTTGAAAGGACGCTCGTATTTCCTGAGTGTTAGCTCAGCAAGAGCGATATCCTTTGCTTTCATACTAAAAGTTTTAATCTTTTATTATAAAAAGCTTTCTATTTGCCAAACTTTTAGATTTAAGCTTAAAGCTTGAATTCCCTCAAATAATGCTCATACGGAAGCTCTCCTTCGACATCCCATTTTGCAACAAGGAACTTCTTATCGTAAACCTCTGCAATCAAAAACGGGTCTTTGTCCACAACTTCTGCTTTGATTTCCAGCTCTGCGGGATCAGGCACCCAATACATCCTGAGCTGTAGTTTTCCTTTTGAGTCAAATCTTTGCAAATCTTTCATGAGCACATGTCCTATTCCTGGCGCCTTGAGTGCTTTTGCATATATCTCGAAAAAATCAACTCTTGCCTGCCTTGCTTTTTCTCTAACTTCTTTGGTAAGCGGAGGAACTTTTGATGAAATTGTGACATTGCATTCTATTTGGCCATAGTCTCCTTTTACTTTGATTTTCTCATTATAACTGCATTTATCTCCATCTCCAAACCATGCGCTGAATAAAAGGGGGATTGTCAGCTCAGTTTTGCGCTGTTTATCCTCAACACCGACTATTTTTTCAATGGTTCTTTCTATCTGGAAAAGTTCAGGTGATATCTGGTCATATTTTGCCCCAAATTCTGCGCAAATGTATTCTGTCGCAGCTGCCTTCAATGCATCATCAACATTGTTTTGCTCTGACTGCAAATAAGTTTCCTGCAGAAGCAGTTCAACAGTCTTTTGCAGCTTTTTTTGCTGTTCTTTGACTTTTTTCTTGATGTCTGACCTGATCCCAGGGAGAATGTTTTCTTTTAAGACTGCTGTTTCTACTGTGAACTTCTTCGCAAGTTCAGCCAAACTTTCTGTGCCTTCTAATTCCTTTTTTTCTGCGACTTCGCCTACAAGTGCGTACATTTTAATCACCTCGTTTTAAAACTTGTTCTATTGATTCTGCAATGAATTTTGCAAAGCTTTCCTTGTATTTGATTGGTTTTTTTACAACCGGCTCTAATGTTGATAATAGCAGCATCTGGCGGTCATACTCTGGCTTTTGCGCGATGTATTTTTCTATGTTAGGCCTTAATCTTTCTAACATTGCATTGTTGAACCTTTTCCCGAGACAGAGATTGCCGTCTGCTACAGCATAAACCAAAGAGTTTTCAAAATATGTGCTTGCTTCGATTGATTTTACAATTTCGCCAAGATTGTCATTTCTTTTTACTGCAATGATGTCTGAATCATATCTTTCAGCAGGATATCTTCCGTATGCTTTTCCGTTTCCTATGCACCAATTCTTCCCGTTGCTAAATTGGATTAAACTTACCTTTTCATACATCATATAGCCTTTGGCAGTTCTGTGCCAGTCAGAATCATCTGCAATTTCTGCGCAGGCTTTCAGTTTTATCTTTTTTGCATTCTTTGTCAGTATTTCGTATGCTTCTGTCAAAAGCTCTCGTCCTGTCAATGAATTCATTTTGCTTGCTCCAGCATCTTAAGCCATTCTTTAAGCTTTTTTTCAATGCCGCTTTCCAGTTCTGCATCCAGCTCAAGGACATTTACAGTTCCATCATAATACAAACTGCCTGTGCTTGTCCATCCTTCTTCATATTGCAGGTTGCAGTATCCTTTTGTAAGGCAGATGTCAAGATAGTCAAGCCTGTAGCTGCTTTTGAGCATTCTGTCCAAAGAGCCTTTCAGAAGTTGGAATGCTTCTTTAGAATCTGCTTCTCTTAAATCATTGTCAGCTGAAATCATGAGGCGATGTATCCTGCCTCCCTGCATTATTGAATCTGATACAGATTTTTTTACTCTTTCTGACAGTTCATTGAAGTCTGGCGCTATAAATTTTCCAGATGAAGGCGCAAGCATCTTGATGGCAGGATAATACTGAAGCTCTATTTTCGAGTAAGGGATTATGTTGTGCTTAGTGCATTCATCAATATACCTTTTATCCCCGCCTTTTTCTAAATCTGTGGGTCTACTGACGCCTTCTGCATTCACGTATAGCTTAAACCATTTTGGCTCTGCTGGAAAATCCTTTATGTGCTTTTCAATTGTTTCCGGCTCAATGTTTATTTTTATGTTCATTTTGTTTCACCTTTTAACATCTATATGTCGACTCTACAATAGGCCATTTGAGCTCAGGAAGAGGCTCATTTTTCTTGACTATATGCTCTAATCTTTTTTCAGTAATGTCCTGATATTCTGGCTCTTCAGTCAGATAACCGCTTTTTGTGTTGTCATATGCAATCTTTCTGCTGATGTTAGGGCGTATGTCCTTGGCTTTAAGCAGGTTCACCAGCTTAAGAGCTTTGGCAGGGTCTTCAATTCCTGTGCAAAAACCAAACCTCTGGCCCATTAATTCAAAATTCAAAAAGTAATACGCTTGGCTTTTGATTGTTTCATATCCTGTTATTAGCCCCATGTTTTCACCAACGATAATGTTCCTTGATGTATATCAAGTCATTTTCAATGTATTTTCTCATCTTTTGCCCTATTCCATGGACATCCCTTTTTTCATAAATCGATAATGAAGGCATAACTTTTTCTTCAACTTTTGTTAATGTGTCTTGTGAAAGCGAGAAAATTGATTTGTGCGTTACTTCGCATATTCCTTCTCCTCCGCGAAACCCGAACTGAGAATAAAGTTGAGTATCATATGCGCTGTATCCCCAGAAATCAGAAGACCATGTTGGCTTTAGCATAGCCAGCAAATGGTTTTTCATTCCTTGATCAATCCTGCATCCATCATAGTTTGACAATTCTTTTTCAAAATATTCATACATCTTTTGTTCAAATCTAGTTCTGTCCCTTACAAAATTGCATTCTTTGTCAGAAACATAATCTAAAGTTGCTCTTATCACTTCATCATATATGAACTTCTCAATTGTTGGAAAATGATACTGCCTTTTGCTTGTTGAGCTTACTAATATTGCTTCCAGCAGGCCTCTTCTTTTATCCCTGTCTTCAAAGATTTTATTCATTCTCCATCTCCTTTAGTATACTATTAGTGTTTTAGTTTATTTGATTATTATTGAACAGAAATGTATTGCAGTGTTTAACAAAGCTTAAATATTTGAACCAATTTGATAATTATATGTTAGAGAAGGGGGTTGTTAAGCAAATCAATGACTTTGTATTTCAAAAGCCAAGAACTATTCAGGAAATTTCTCATCTGATTGGCAAGAGCTGGCTCACAACTGACAGGTATATTGAAAAGATTGCTGCAGAAGAAGGAACTGTTTCTGTGCGCACATTCAGGGGCGGGACAAAAGGCGCTCTAAAGATTGTGTACTGGAACCTGAACCCTGTGCAGGCTTCAAGCTTTCAGGAAAGGCTGATGAAGCAGATTGAAAGCGGAAGGCACAAAAGCGATTTCAGCCCGTCTGAGATTTACCAGCACGTTGATGAGAAAAAAAGGGATGCTTTCTATATAACTGACGACAGGTATCATGAAAAAGAAAATTTTGATGATTTGAAGAAGCTTTTAATGGAAGCCGAATCACAGATTTTGTATTTGTCAGGCAACCTTAGTTTCTGCAATATTGGAGACGGCAAAAAGAATATTTTTGATGTTCTTGAGTTCCTTGCTGGAAAGGGTGTCAAGATAAAGATACTGACAAGAGTAGAGCTGCCAGGCATGGACAACATAAAAAAAGTTCTTGCAATAAACGAAAAGATTGGAAAGGACATGATTGAAGTCAGGCACTGCTACCAGCCTTTGCGCGTTAATATAATTGACAATAAGATACTGAGCCTCAAGGAAGTAAAGGACCCAAAGTATTTTTCAGAAGGCGAATTAAAAGAGTCCATAAACATAATCTACAGGATTTATGATGAGGAATGGATAGACTGGATGCAGAAGGTGTTCTGGAACCTGTTCAGGACAAGTGTTTCAGCTGAAAAAAGAATAAAAGAGCTTGGGAAGATAAGGAAGTTTTGATTTAAATACTCTTCGTAGTCTCCGTAAATTATCCGCTTTTTCTTGGCAAAGCTATTTAAATTTTGAAAACAATAAACTTAGCATGAAAACTGCTGAAGAAAGCGATAAGTTTATATATAATCAACTATATGCTCGCTATAGTGAATGTATAATGGAAACAACCACAATACAGCTTGAAAAGTCAATTGTAAATTCATTGAAAGATGCAAGGGAATACCCCAGGCAAACCTATAATGAGCTGATTAAGGACATGATTGAAGTTTTTAATAATATGAAGAAAAGGAACCAGTATGACGAGTTTCTCCACAAGATACAGCAGGCAAAGATGAAAGAGCTGTGGGGCAGCAAAGAAGACGAGGCATGGGAAGATGCCTAAACCAGGCGACATTGTTTTAGCCAATGTCCAGTTTACAGACACTTTTGAGGTCAAGAAAAGGCCTGCTTTAGTTCTCTTTGAAGAGCATGGCAATGTTGTTGTTGCAGGAGTCACAAGCAACCTTGAAATGAAAGGAATCCCTTTGACAAAGAAAGAGGGTGCTTTAAAAGAAAGTGTGATAAAATTAAACTATATTTTTACTATTTCTGAAGCAATGATTGAAAAAGGATTGTTTTCGCTTTCCAAAGACAAGAAAAAGCTTGTTTTGGATGAACTTATGGGAAGATTAAATGGGTTGAAATGAAAGATGACTAGTTAAAGAATCAAACCTTGTCAAAATAAACAGAAACTTCCTTGTCTTTTATCTTCAGCTTGTCGCAGTGCTTGTGCACTTTAGCAGGACCTACTTCAGAGATAGCAATCAATGATGCACCAATCTTTTCCTTAATCGCATCCTTCCATTCTGCAAGCATCTCGTTCAAATCTGAGTCAACCTGAATCAGAATGACTATCCTGTCAGACTTTTCCAAGCCAGCGGTTTTCCTCATTGACTGGACAAACCTCATAATCTCCCTCGCGTATCCCTCTGCTTCCAATTCTTCAGTTCTTTCCTCATTAACATAAATAAAGTCAGAGCCGAATGGAATCTCAACATAAGGATATGGCACAGTTTTTTCAACAAGAAGATGTTCCATTTTTATTGAAATCCTCTGCCCTTCAATCTCAAAGTCATAGCTTCCTTTTTTATTAATGTGAGACAAGATTGTTTCTTTTGAATCAACCGCAAGCTTTGCAATAATCTTCGGCGTCAGCTGCTTGAATTCTGGAGCAAGTTTTGCATAGTCTGGCTTTACTGTTTCCTGCGCTTTTGGGAAAGTCTCAGAAACATCCAATGACTTTATGTTTGTCTGCTGCTTTATCAAATCCCTTAGCTCTTCTGCTGCATCAATTATCTTCTGGTTCTTTGAGACAACAATTACTTCCTTGAGAGGCCATCTTCTTCCTATCTGCACCTTGTCTCTTGCTGAAAGTATTGTTTGTATTATCTGCTGCGCAGAAGCCATCCTTTCTTCAAGCTCTTCGTTAATGTATTTCTTGTCAACCTGAGGCCATTCAAACAAATGAACTGACTCTTCTTTCAAGCCAAATTCTTCTTTAAGGTTCTGATAGATTGCCTCAGACAAATATGGGACAACAGGCGAAGCCATTTTTATGAATCCCATCATGCATTTGTACAGGCAGTATGCAACAACAGCCTTATCTTCAGTGTCTCCAGTTGAAGCTTTGTCTCTTACAAGCTGGATGTATGTCCTTGAAATATCAAGATACAAATTCTCAAGCAGTTTAGGCACTTCGTGTATTGCATAAGCATCCATAAGAATTGTTACTTTCCTTAAAGTGCTGTGTGTTCTTGACATAATGTACTTTTCTTCCAAGCCAAACGTGTCCTCTTCAAGTGTCCCTAACTTACGAGGATTCAAGTCATTGTGCTTTGTCAAATCCAAAAGGAAATTATGTATGTTCCATAGGACAAAGAAATTCCTGTAAGTTAGCTGGCACTCCTCCCAGCTGAAGTTCATGTCAACCCCTGCTTCAGAGTTCCCTGTAAGGTAGAACCTTAACGTGTCAACTCCGTACTTGTCGATTATCTCATAAGGCGAGATTACGTTTCCAAGTGACTTTGACATCTTAACCCCTTCAATGTCATTAATGAACCCATGCATGTACACTCTTTTGTAAGGGTGTTTGCCGAATGAAATCATTGATGCAACTAAAAGAAGATTGAACCATCCCCTGATTTGGTCAGAGCCTTCAAGTATAAAGTCAGCAGGCCACCACTCTTTAATCAGTTTCTGGTTCTCAGGGTAATCCAAGCATGTCCATGAATTTGTTCCTGCATCAATCCATACATCAAGTATGTCTGGAATCCTTCTTTTTGTTCCCCCGCAATTGCATTTTATTGTAACTTCATCAATCCATGGCTTGTGCAAATCTTTTGGAATATTTTTTGCTCCAAGCTCCTCAAGCTCTTCAACACTTCCAACAACAACATAGTCTTTGCACTGCCCGCATCTCCAGATTGGAACAGGAGTTCCCCAGACTCTCTGCCTTGTGATTGAGTTATCCCTCAAATTCTTGAGCCACGAGTCAAAGTTTCTTGAGCCAGCCCAGTCAGGCATCCAGTAAACTTTCTTGTTCTCCTCAATCATCTGCTCTTTCAAATCCTCAACCTTGAAGAACCACTGCTTTGTTGTTTTGAAAACAACAGGGCCGTGGCATCTCCAGCAGTGAGCATAATCGTGAGGGACATCTGTTACTGCAATAAGACTGCCTCTTTTCTGCAGAGCATCAATAAACTTCTTATTATCTTTTAGAGCATTCAATCCTGAAAACTCGCCCATATCTTCAGGGAAATTTCCATACTCATTGATATTATTGAACGGAGAAATCCCTTCTCTTCTGCCAACTTCATAGTCCTCTGGCCCGCAGCCAGGAGCCATGTGAACCAAGCCAGAGCCTGCGGACAAATCAACATATTCAGTTGACAAAACAACTGTGTGAATGTTAGGTGATTTCTCTCTTATCTTATCATACTGATGTTTCAAAACATCTTCAAATGGATGCTCGTATGCCAATCCTTTTAGCTTCTCGCCTTTGAATTCTTCAACAAACTGATAATCCTTGTCAGCAACAGCTCGTATGACCGGGCCTGCAAGCCCTTTTGCAAGAATCCAAACTTCATTTTCAACTTTTGCCTTAATGTAATCAATCTCAGGATTAGCCATTACTGCAAGGTTAAATGGGATTGTCCATGGCGTTGTTGTCCAGATTATCAAATACTCGTTATCTTTTCCTTTTACTTTGAATTTTATAAAAATTGATTTGTCAACAACTTCTTTGTACTCAAGCTCGTGCTTTGCAATTGCAGTTGCGCAGTCAGGGCACCAGGTCATAACCTTAATGTCTTCGTACAATCTTTTGTTTTCATGAGCTTTCTTGATAAGCCACCATTCGCCTTCCATGAATGTCTTTGTTATCGGCATATACGCGTTTTCAAAATCCATCCAGCAGCCAAGCTTGATGAAATCCTGGGTCATTAGTTCTGCTGATTCTTTTGAGAAAGTCAGGCATTCTTTTACAAACAACTCAACACCATATCTTTCAATATCCTCTTTTGTCTTCAGGTCAAACTTTGCCTGAACCTTGTGCTCTGTAGGCAAGCCATGCATGTCATATCCTGCCCTGTCCCATACATGGTAGCCAAGCATTCTTTTGTATCTTAGAACCATGTCCTTCATTGAATAGTTCCAAGCCTGCCCGATATGGATTCTGCCGGAAGTATACGGAGGGCCGTCTAGGAAATAGAACTTCTCCCCGTTCTTGTTCCTTTTCTTAAGCTTCTCGTAAACCTTCTTGTCTTTCCAGAAGGCAAGAATCGATTTTTCAACAAGCTTATAGTCGTATTTATCCAAAGCCATAAAAGGCTAAAAAAAGGCTGTGTTTAAAAAGGTTTTGCATGGGAAAAGCAGTAAGTTTTTTAAGTCTGTGAATAAATAAATCAATTATGCTGCTTGTAATCAAAAAAGTGAGAGGCAAACAGGCGACTCTTGTTCTTATACCAAGGATTCCTTTGTATGACTTGCTTGAAAGGCATGTTGAAAGAAAGGATCTTGTCGGTGAAACAACCTGCCTTGTCACAAAGAAAAACAATGACACAGGAATACCTTCAAACAACAGGGCAGTCAAGCTTCTTATTGAGACACTGTATGCTATGAAACTGGGGCAGGGGGAGAGGCGATATCCGATTCCAAAGCATCTTTTTGGCGAAATTTTGTGCAGAAGCTTCAACAGATTTGGCTTTCCGCTTGGAGATGCTTTTGAAGGGGATTTTGTTATTAACCTGAATAAGGTTGAAAGGCAGAACCTTTGGCAGGAGCTTTCACGATACGGCAACCTGAATATGTTTGATAAAATGAAACTCAAAAACACTTTCAAGAAGCTTGAGAATTATGATGTTATTGTGTATTTAATGCACCACGTGCATCCTGCAAAGCCTATTTTTTAGGCTTGAACTTTTTTGCGAACCTGTCCATTGACTCATTATATACATAAGTCCTGTATGATTCGCAGACATCTATTGAGAATGCGTTTATGTTTTTAAGCCCACCATCACATATTTTCAGCGCAGCCTCAATTGAAATCTTAGTTGAGTCGTCGTAGCAGAAATCTCCTGCAGCAAGATAAACTGTTTCAGCTTTTTTTTCTAAAAGGAAGTGTTCAAGTCCCTGCTTTAACCCTATTTTTGTATGCTTCATAATTCTTGGATGCTCATTTTTCTTAAGGTTTGTCAGAATTTTGCTTGCTTCGCTGAACGAATAATGATTCTTAAAAAAAGCATCCTGCTCCCTGCTCTCAAACAGGGCATATTTGTCTCTCATACTCTCCCCCATATTAACTTCCTTATCCAAGTATGGCTAAAGTCATATATAAACCTATCTATTTTTACTACTCGTAAGTATTAAATATATAAATAAAATATTTTTATATTAATTAGGAACCTGAAGCGGAAATGGCAGATACCAAAGATGCCTTACACCTGCGCAAAGCTTTAATGCAGGGAACTCTCGTATTCTTCAACTGATTCATATACATTAACATATTTTGAAATGTTTGAAGCTTCGAGAAGGTTTTCAAGCCTGCTTATTTTTTCAGAAGTTGGTGCAACAACATCTGCTTTATGCATCGGGTTGTTTGCAATCAATGTTACAATATAGCACATCAAAGGGCTTGAGAATGTCTCAAGATTGCTTATTTCAAGCACAATTTTTCTTTTTTTAAACGACAGCTCAGCAACTTGGTCTGGAATAGGCAAATCCCTGTCAGAAGAATACTTAGTGCTGCCAAGCTTCAGCAGAAGATAGTTCTCCTTTTCTTCAGCAGAATATTCCATTCTCACAGCTATGCATTCATAGTATAAAAAATTTATTGCCTGCAGAATAAACGATTTTATAAACAGAGGCACATTTACGTAAAATTATGGTTGGAGCAAGAAAGTGTTATATGATTTGCATTTTGCTAGCTCTAGCCTTTACCGTGCTGTAAAGCCGAATACCTGTTTCTTGGCTTTGCTGGACGCGCTTTAAGGTTCTGACTGCTGAGAAACAGTAAACTATAGGAGGTAGAATAATGCCTAAGACAACAACACTCGAGGAAAAAGTTGAAAAATCAACTGTGCCTGCTGCAAGCGAGCAGATGCAGTATGAGTTTGAGAATGACCACGAGTATGACCAGTCAGATGAGATTTCCAAACATTTCACTGAGAGATACGAGCCGTAAACCTGGCTGCGGCAAAGATTTAAATACGCGCCAGTATGGAGTATAAGCTATGGCAAAAAGAAAGCAGAATGACAATTGGGATGTAATTTCCCTTGGGCTCGCAATTTTTAGCTGCCTGATTTGGTTCATGCCATATTTTGGGCTGCCTATCGCGATAGCTTCGCGCATATGCTATAACAGGCAGAAAAAGATAACGCCTGCTGCAAAAGCAGCAAGGATTCTTGGAGTACTCGGCATAGTTATCAACTCAATTGTTCTGCTGGGAATAGTTTTGTTCATTGCGGCATCGCTTTTCTAAGGGATGTAGAAAGCTATTTAAACCAGTTCTCTCTAGCATTTATTATTAAAAAATGCAGGTGATATTTATGAAAACAGCATATGCGGTATTAGCATTGTTCGTTCTAGCACTATTTGCATTTGCAGGATGCCAGCAGCAGACAAACTCTGTTACAGTAACTGGCACATATCAGGTAACAGTTGATCCTGACCAGGCAGAAGTCTATGCCGGAGTTTCAACTTTAAAGCCAACTGCAAAAGAAGCGCAGGACGAGACAAACAAAGTGATTAACGCCATTATTGCAGGCTTGAAAGCAAGCGGCATTAATGAGAAAGACATTGAGACACAGAACTTGAACTTGTACCAGAACATGGAATGGGTTGACAATGAGTACAAGTCAAACGGCTGGAAAGCCGACCAGATGCTTAAAGTCACAACAAAGGACCTGACAAAGGTTGGAGCGATTGTTGATGCAGCAGTCAACAACGGTGCAAACTCAATCCAAGGCGTAAGCTTCTCGCTAAGCCAGGATTCTGAAAAAGCATACAAGCTTCAGGTTATAGCAAAGGCAACTGAGGATGCACGAGCAAAGGCAGAGACAATTGCAGCAAGCCTGAGCGCAAAGCTTGGGAAAGTCAAGAGCTTCTCTGAATCAGGATTCAACTACATGCCTTACAGGTATGACATGATGGCAGTTTCTGCAGGAAAAGCAGTTGAAGAAGCGGCAAATGTCCAGCCTCAGAAGGTAACAGTTGATGCAACTGTGACAGTAGAATATTACGTAGGCTAAATTTTTATTTTATTTTTATTTTATTTCTTTTTGTTTTATCAAAAGAACTGTTCCTTTGTATCTTGTTTCAGAAGTTTCATAAAGAGCTTTGTGCTTTTTTGCAATATCCTCAGACTGCTGCTTGATTAAAGCATAATCTCTCTGCAATTTTTCATCTGATTTTGCAGCTTTTGCGAGCTCTTCAAGCAATGGCTTTGTTTTTGCCTCATACTCTTCAACTGGCTTTCGTGAGCCAACCATTCCTTCAGTTATCTGTTTTGTCAAATTCGTTAGTTCTTTTTGAGTGTGCTCTTTGCCTGCAAGCTCGCCAAGAGCATCAAGCTTTTGGACAACCTGCTTTTTGTATGCTGAATATGCGCTTTCAAGAGATTCCTGGCTAGACTTTAATGCATTCAGCTGCTTGCTGTATTTTTCAGTTTCAGGATTCTTTGCAGCAGCTGTTTTCATGTACTCAATGCTTTCTCTTGACAGCTTTTCAGCTGCCTCAATGTCTGATGAAATCAATTTAGAGTTCGTCTCAAGCATTGAAACCAGTGCAGAAGCAAGCTCTTCTGAATGCTTCGCCATAACTGCCTTTTCTGCTTTTGATGCTGCCTGATTTGCATCATATGCTTTCTGGAGAGCATCAGCTTTTTGCGTCATTGCAGCAATATCTGCAAATGCTTTTGTATATTTCAAGTCATTGTCAGCAAGAGTCTTGTCCAAGTCCTTTTTCTGTTTGGCAATTAAATCAGTTGAGTCAGCAACAAATTGGTCTGTCTTTGTTTTTGCGTCTGCTGCTGCGGCATCTGCTGTTGCAGTCAGCTCTCTTTCCAGCACTTCGGCATCACGCGCAGAGTTCTCAAAATAATCATCAAGCTGCCTCTTTGTATCTGCTGAAAGCTTGTCATAATCTTTCTTGAATGTGTCGAAATCAGAAGCCATTGTTTTGTTTGATTCTGTGAGCTTTGTAAGCGTCTCGTCTGATTTTTTAATGCTCTCTGCAGTCTTTTTAAGAGTTTTTTCAAGTTCCCCTGCATCTCTCATCTGGTTGCCTCTGTATGACTCGAGGCTTCGAACACGGTCACTCACTGCACCTATTTCATGCTTCCTTACCTGCTGCAAAACATAAAAGTTTAGCCCTGTCAAGCCAAGAAGCGCCGCAACACTTGCAAGCGATATACCAAACACAACAGCCCTTTTTGTAAGCGAAGTGTAAATCCTGCCCATAATTGTCTTTTCATCAAGCCCGAGAAGAACTTTCTGGTGCGTTGATTCAATCTGTGCCAAGGCCTTATCTTTCTTATGGTCAAGCTCTTTCAAAAATGCATAAGCTGAGTTTGCAACATCATCAAGAATTTTGCGCCTTTTTGCAGCAATTTCTGTATTCTGCGCTGACAGCTTGTCGCACTCAAGCATTAAGTCAAGTGCAGCCTGCTTTGCCTGCTTTCTTGTCTCTTCCATTGTTTTTTTCTGACTGCTGACTGCCTCTCCAAAAATCTTGTCAAGGACCGCGCCAGCCATTGCTTCCGCGCTTTTCCACCAGTAAGTCAGGGGTTGCTTTGAAAGCGTGTCTCTCATTTCGTCGAATTTCTTGTCAGTTTCCTTTGCTTTCTTTTCAGCTTCGTCTGCTTTCTTGCCTGCCTTTAGAACAAAATCTCTCTGGGCTTCAATCTCGTTAAGTTTGGTGATTACTTCTTCCAGCCCAAGCTCTTTTAGTTTTTTTACAGACTTATCACTTATTGCCATCTTCCCTTGCATCTATCAGAACTCTTTTTTGAATTAATTTAGCGCAAGTATATAAAAACCTTGCGGGAAAATAGTTAGCTTTTTAAACCCCTGAATTCAGTATCTGCTAAAAAGAGTTCTAGATAGGGAAACTATACAGAGATTAAAATGCCAAAAGACAGCCTATCTTTTTATCCGGAATACATAAGGAAGGACTGCATCCACATTCCGAGCGTGGTGCTTAATTTCTTTAAATCAAATACTGTCAAGTTTTCAGGGCACAAGGAGAAAATGCCTTTGTATGTTCCTTTGCCAAGAGACAATGAGAAGTCATTGGCAGCAATTACGTACTCAAATGCTGTTGGCAGAAATGCAACAGCAGTTCCTCCTGAATATTTTAAAGAGGAATATCTTATGGAAACTGTTGAAGAGTATGAATTTCACAACCTGACCGAAAAAGATGAGCTTAGCGCCTGCAAGGTCATAAATTTTGCATTGAGACGGCTGTTCGGATATGATGAGTATAGTATTGCTTCAAGAAAATACATGATTAACACAAGCACAATGCCTATCCGAGTGAATTATGCAAAGTCGAGGGACAAGCCAAAATGGCCAGTTTATTTCAAAAGGCCTGACACAAGCAGAATTCTTGGCAAATGGCTGTATGACATTAGTTCAGGTTTTGAGCCAAACGCATATATGTTTAACAGGGCAGTTTTCATAGAGGACAGCATCAAGGGAACAGTATTATCGCAGATGGATGAGGAAGAGCTATTGAAACGAAGAGACTACAGAGACGGGCTTGTAAGGGCAAATGAGCATGCCAATTTCCTTGAGCTCCCAGATGTTGTCCGTAAGAGAAACAGGATTGTAAAAGGGCACGACACGGTGCTTTTTGATTTCAATCTTATGTTTTTGGGACCAAAATTTCAGAATGATTTGCTTGAAAAATACCAGGCAGAACAGGGCGGAAAGTTCAAATGGTTCAATCCGCCATGGGTCACCCAGACAATAAGGCAGGAAAGGCATCTGATTGCGGAACGAGTCATCAAGAGAGAAAATGATTTCTTTTCGCTTATTGAGGTAATGGAAAATGTTAGGGATATCAGCGGAAAGACTTTTTGCGAGACTGCAAGAGAAAAGTATTGCACAAAGTCGCTTGAGGATTTGTTCATGAACAAGCTGGAAGCGTATTCTAATTCTTAGTCTTTGAGTTGCAGGTGGCCCATAAAATATCCGCGAAGCTTTAAGCTTTTTATGAAAGATTTAAATAATATTGATGTTTTGGATTCAGCATGACAACTGAAAGACAGGAAGCATGGATGAGAATCATTGTTTTCATAGTCACAGGAATAATTCTGGGATTGTGGAAAGGATTGATTCAGATTATTGTTATAGTCCACTGGTTCTATGTTTTGTTTACAGATGAGCGAAACAAGGACTTGTCAGATTTCTGCCAGATTTGGAATCTGCAGATGATTGACTTTTTGAGATACATGACTTTTGTCCAGAACGAAAGGCCGTTCCCATTCGGAAACTTGGCTAAAAAATAAGGAAACTTTAAATAATACTCACCAATTGGCATGATGTAAAAGGGGTTCTAAATTAGGGGGTGTTAAAATGCTTAATGAAAATTTTGGGAAATTGGCTGTGGATTTGAGCCTCGAAGAAAAAGTAATGGCAAACGGCGTCCTGCCTGGAAGGACAGTCCCTGAAAGGTCAGAAGTTGTAACCAGCATGGTTCATCACCTGTTAAATACAGGAAAATGGAGAAAAGCTGTGAAGCTGCGCTTTGGCGAAGGAAGGCACCTCTACGACCAGACTAAAGGAGATTTCCATTCTGATTTAGTAAAGTCAGTTAAGCCAGAAGATTTTGAGCATGCAGAACGCTTTGATGGAGATTGTGATATAGAATTCTTGTTAAAGCACGGGCAAAAACCAATTGTCCGTGATTTGGCAATGCGCGAAGATTTGCCTCCGGCAGTTTCTGAATATTTGATACGGCATGCATTTGATGTAGAAGAACTGTCTGAGAAGTATAATGAATTAGGTGAAAGGATACAAAAAGAAAATCCCCGCCACGCATTCAGGCTGTTTTCATATGCAAATAATAAGCCTGCAATTGAAAGGCTTTACAGCCAGATTATTGAAGACTTCAAGCTCGAATATCTTGAGCTGGCATCAGAAATGATTAGAGGGGCGGAAAGGATTAGAGGGCACGGCGGGTCTGAAACTAGTGAAAAATTAAAATCTCTTGTTGGAAAAGCACTTCCTTTGACAGAGAAGGAAGGCAAGTGCGGGAAACAGCTTTATGAAATCTTGGCGAGGGAGGGTTTTTTCGGGGAACTTTCAAAAAAGGACATGGCGCGTTTGGAAAATCTCGCTGTCCGGGAAATGAGCTTAGGGGATGCAGGGAAGAGGCCTTTCCTTGAACTTCTTTGGGCGCAGACAAATTGGGAAAAAAACCCCGTGGAAGCGTATAAGATTTTTGTTGACAAACAATACAAGGGCAAAGAAGTTGTTCAATGCGCTGAGAAAGCATTCAATGCAATGTTTATTTCAAAGGAATCAGCTCTTTCAAGTGATAAGGTGCTGATTCAAATAGACCACCTTCAGCACATATTCGAGAAAACACCTGAAACTGACTTAAATGCAAGGGAGAGCCTGGCAGTTCTTCTTTCTGACAAAAAAGAGCTTCTCAGGATTGGGAAGATATATGCCAAGAGCAAGGATGAACACAATCTGAAAAAAGCATATGACTTGCTTGTCGAAAATGGCGGAAATGCGGAAGAGGCGTTTACAGATGATTTGCGCGCAAGGCTTATTGAGGACACCTTGAGCCGGGCTGACAGGCAATATGGGCCGTTCTTCAGCTGGCTCAATCACAATGACAGGCGTGGTTTTGAGCAGATATATGTCGCTTTGCTACCCAAATGGGCAGGAGAAGCATACAGGTATGCTGTCAATTGGAAAGATGAGCAAAGGGTTGCAAGGGCAAGAGACATTATATTGGAGAAAAATCCTGCAAACTGGGCAATTATGTTTTTCATGGAACGCAAAGACAAGCATGGCTATGAAAGGTCACTTAGTGCTTTAACAAAAGAGTATAATGTCCCTGCAGAGCAAATAGTTCAGCTTGTAGGCAGCCTCGAAAAATAAGTTTTTTTATTTTATTTCGCTTTTTTTTGTAATCTTTCCGGCACTAACCACCAAACGGTTAAACGTTTTTTCAATAATTTTATAAACAAACAATAATTCAGAAACCCAATGGTTGAAGTTGTAATCATTGCAGATTCTAAGGGAAAAAACTATGCATTCGCCAAACAAATCTATGAATATGTAAAAAGAAAAGAAAAGCGGGATTTTGACGTAAGAATTACGGATATTGAAAGAGTCAATTTTAAAGACAAGGAATTCAAGCTGAAAATAAAGGACAATATAAGAAGAAGAAAATGCTTTCTCATACATGACTCAAACAAGGCTCCATGCCAATGGTTTACGGAGCTGGTTTTTGCGCTTGAGGCGATGACGTTTTCTGATCCTTCTGAAATCACAGTTGTCCTGCCTTATACAAAGTTTGCAAGGCAGGAAAGGAAAGATGAGTCCAGGGTCAGTGTAAATGCAAAAGTTTTGGCAGATGCAATTTCTTTGTATGCAACAAGGGGCATGACAGTTGACCTTCACAATCCTGCAATGCAGTCTTATTTTGATATCCCGTTTGACAATCTTTACAGCTTTCCTACTCTGATTAATTATCTTAAAGAAAAGCATCCGGATATACTTGGAAATCTAGTTATTGTTTCCCCCGATATGGGAGGTGCAAAGAGGGCAGAAGCGCTTGTTAAAAGGCTTATACAGAAAGGCATAAATGCGGAAGTTGCATTGAGCCACAAGCACAGGGAAAAAGAAAATGAAGTTTCAAAGCTTGTTATTATAGGCGATGTTGAGGGCAAAAACTGCCTGATTATTGATGACATGATTGATACAGGAAACACGATGATTAAGACAGCAGAAGAGCTTAGGAAGAAACATGCAAAAGCAGTATATGCCTATGGCACCCACGGCTTGTTTACAGAAGGCGCAGACAAATTTTCTGTTTTTGACAAAGTATTTACAAGCAACACATTTTGCCAGATTCCTTCTTCAAAGGTTGAAGTTGTATCAATGGTTCCCCTTTTTGGAGAGGCAATTTACAGGACAATAATGGGAGAGTCATTAAGCGTATTATTCCACGAAAAGGATTAAGCCCGCTTCATTTCTTTGACGACTTTCTTGAAAACTTCTATCTGCTTTTCAGTAAGATTTCCAAATTTCAAGTAGTTTATTTTAATGCTTCTCAAGAAATAGCTCTGCCTGTAAAAATCTTCAGGAATGTCAAACATTTTTTTCATTTCAGGGTCCTTAATCGCGCCCTGCAGTTCAGATTTCTGGCAGTCATAACAGATTGGGAAACCGTGCCCTGACATAAGCACAAAATTCTTCTTGCAAATCGCGCATTTTTGCTTGAACATCGCCATACAAGAATAGAGTAGGTTAAAGTATATTAAGCTAACTGGCTCCTGTTTTTTCCGTTAGCTTTTTATATTGAGTTGGCAATACTATGTGTATAAAGAGTTCTGATAGGGGAGTGTTAAAATGGCAGGAATCGATGAAGAAGTGCAAAAATATAGGATAATTCCGAGGGATGTAAAGGAGAGGCTTTTCAGTATAATGCTGCCTGCAGAGTATTATCTGTTTGAAAGGGCAAGCAATGGAAAAAAGTTTGATGAAGATTTTATTACGAAAAGGTACAAGTCTGTCTTTGATGATGCAAAAGAAGAGTGCAGGGTTACTGACAAGAAGCTTGGGATAATGTTTGGCAAAAAATACACAGACAAAGATTATGATATGAACGGCTATGAAAAAGCAAAAGAATATCTTCTTTACAGGATGAACGGCGGCTCTGATGAAATGTTTGAAAGATTCTCAGGGTTCAGGCAAGACATCCAGCTGATGCTTATGTCAGTTTTCCAGCCTGCAGAATTATATCTTGAAGAACGAATAAAAGAGGCTGCAGAAGAAGGTGAGCACTCAACACCGCTTTCGCTCGCAGGGCCTGACAGGTGGCACGAGTATGAAAAAGTCAAGTACCAGGTTTCTTTGTTTATAGGCTGGGATGCTCCAAAAGAAAGGCAGGTTGAAGGCGGGTATGACACAGTACTGGACTATGTTACGGACAGGCTTTTGCTTTGATGTAAGAAAGCTTTCCAATTTCGCTCTTTATTATTTCTTCAACTCCTTGGGCAGAGGCATCAACAGGATTTCCTGCACTGATATGCACTGTTGAAAAAGGGAATGAAGGCAGATATTCAATGCCGACAGGGATTAAAGGAATCTTTAGATTATACATTGACTCTGCCTCTTTTGCAGCCTCAATCATGTTTTTTTTAATCGCTCCAACCTTGCCAGGGATTCTCGTGCCTTCCGGATGCACAACAACAATCTCCTGCTGGCTGTAGAGCCACATTATGTATTCAGCAGAGTCTGCATTAAACTGTTTTGCATCATGAACCTGCACCCTCATTTTCTCCCTGTTTCCGTTGACATCTTTCAGCCTTTGTATTTTTATGCCTCCAAGATATTCCAGCACGCCAGGCAATCCTGATTTCATCAGCCAGCTGCCGCGCCTTTTGCATGTTCTCAATAACATTCCTTCTGCAATGATGTCAAGATAACTCTGGTGCTTTGCAAGGACAAGTGCAGGCCCTTTTTCAGGGATGTTTTCAAGCCCGTCATAGACTATCTTGTGGGTGCAGTGCATTAAAAATTGTGTTGAATACTGGCAGAAATCATAACTAAAGTTGCTTCTTCTAAGTTTCATTTTCTAAGCTTTTATGCACGAACATTTAAGCTTTGTTAAAAAAAGAGAATATTCAAAGCGCAAAATGAAAAAGACTTGGACAACATTAAAGCGCTAGGGGGATACGCAATCCTGACCTTTTGCACAGGAACACCTTCTATTATGAGATGTTGTCCAAGCCCCCAAAGATATCTTTGTACCTTTAATTATCCGTTCAAGGCATTAATGCCGTCCAAAAGCATGTCCAAGTCTTTGTTAGTGGCATTAAACAGGGGCTCTTTCCCAAGCTCCCCTCCTATAACAGTTTCTTTGGGCGTGTTCAATAGATGAGTGCTCAATATAATATCGGCGCCCGCATTTACTGGCGCAGCCAGCCTTTGCCCTTCATTTCCTTTGACAAAGAACTTAACTGAGCTTTTCTCTTTTTCAGTGTACTTGTTCATGAACTCATTGGCATACTTTTTGTAAACTTGGGTTTCAACAACCATGTGGTTAAGATGCTTTGCAAGTGCCTCTTCAAAATTTATGCCTTTCATTCGAAGCTCAGCCCGCATGCCCACATACCTGTCAGCAAGCTGTTCAAGCTGTGCATCGCCTGTTTTCCTTGTCACATCAAATGTTGCATTTGCCTTTGCGGCATTGTACATCAGGTTTGCCATAACGTCTGCAGCAAGGTCCTCTTCTGTGTTTATTGCGGAGGTTGCATAAGTTGACTTGTCCTTGAAACGGCTAAGCTCTGCCATCCTTTCTGCGAGCTTATCGTCCTCTGATGCATACACGTCATTAAGGAGGAAATCAAGCTTAATCTTTTGCTCAAATGTGAACTCCTTTGTGAGCAACCCGTACAATTTTGCCGCAGTATTATAGTTTATTTCTTCAGGATTTTCAACAAGCATAAGTGAGTTGTGTATTATGTTTGCAACTTTCCTGACAGTAAGGCCCTGAAGAGAGCTTATGGGCCTGTTTATGTCAAGCCTGGAACTATAAATATCGTGCTGCGGCTTGCATACCATTTCAGTTAGTCCTGTCATTTTTTCTCACCTTCCAATCTACTTCTGAATATTTATTTCTATCCTTTTTTTAAAAAATAAAAAAAATAAAAAATTTATTCTTCTGTTTCGTTGCCTTCAGGCTCTTCTACTTCGTCTTCAGCATCAGTCTCATTTCCTTTCTTGCCTTTGCCTGACTTTTCATTTTCCTGCTCTACTTCATTCTCTTCTTCAAGAGTCTTGTTCTTGTCAGAGCCTCTTTCCTTAATTACTCCAGTGCCCTGCTTCACAATCCTGACTTGTGCAAGAGGCATTCCCTGCTTCAATGCATCTTCAAGAGCCTTGATTTCTTCGTCAGTAGCTCCTTTCGCAGCTTTGATTTTTATTTTAGCCTTGTTTTTGTTTGCCTGAATCTTTACCTTGAACTCAGATGTTGACTGGGTCATGTTCGCGAGCATTGCCTTTATCTGGTTCTGCTGCTCTGCTGTCAAGCCCTGCATCCTCAAGCTGAGATTCCCTATCTGCTCAACAATCTTCTTTGTTTCGTCAAGCTTCTTTTCTATCTCAACCTCATCTTCAAGGTCCTGCTCAGCATCTCCATCACCAACTTCAGCTGCATTTTCCTCTGCTTCATCAACAAGGTCATTAAATGCATCTTTTGCCTTGTTAGCCTTGTCAAGCTTTTTCTGCTCCTGCATTGCCTGCACTTCCATCAATCTTTCCTGCGCATAGGCAAGCCCTTTCTTTGCTTTAGCAGCTTTTCCAAAAGTCAATGCAAGGCTTATTCTTTCAATTGCCCTGTCAAGCCCCCAAAGTAATGGAGAGTCAGGTGTTATGCCTGCTTCTTCTGCTACAACCTCTTCTTCCAGTTCTACTGTCTCATTTTCAGCAAATGCCAATGGCACAGCTGAAAGCACCATAATCATAGCCAGCAAAACCGCTACTGTTTTTTTCATAGTCGCACCTCCGCGAATGTCATGCTTATCTACATGGATGAGAAACTAGATATATTTTATTCATGGAACTGTTTCTTGGATTTGGCAATAGGGGCATAAATCAGGCTCTGATTGTTCCAAATTGTTCCAGAACTACTTTTTTATGAAAATAAGATTCTTTTTGCCTCTTTTTTCCTTATAGATGACATTTCTTTCTTCTAATTCAGTAAGAAGCCTAGAAAGGGTAGCTTTTGCAAATCCGGTTGCTATTCGTAATGTTCCCTGCTCACAGCTACCTCCTTTTAGCTTCAAAACATTCAAAATCTGCTCTTCGTCCTCTTTAAGGTGTTTCTCAACCAAATCCTGCTTTTCGACAACAACCTCTTTCTTTGGTTTTTTCATCCAAATGTAGGCAATAACTGAAACAAATGCAGCTATAACTATAGCCAAAACTGATATCCAAATCCAAGGCATTTTGCCTTCATCAACCTGCGCAAAAATGGAGATTTCATCGCCTTTCTTAACATCAGTTTCAAGCCAGTAAAATATCAGGCTCCTGCCGTCAGTCTTTGCATCAGTTGGCATTGGGTAGATTGAGCCAGAGGTTAAGTCGCCTTGTTTTATCGGCTTCTTTAATGTTGCACCTTCTGAAAGTGTTAATGTGACTAAAACATTGTCAGCATCATAGTTTAGCTTCATGTTCATCAGGAAATTTGTCTTGTCAATGAATTCAGAAGTCACATAGTTGAAGCTCACTCTTGTGTTTTGTTTTGCATCTATTTTCAGAACATTATCAGCAGGCATTACCTCAACAGGCTTGCTGTCGAGATAAACTGACAAGCCGGAATAATCCTGAGGAAGACTAAACTCAAGTGCTTTTGTTGTCTTGTTGTAAAAGATTACATCGTTCTGGACAACAACACTGTTTCCTGACATTGTGAATGAGGCAGAGTAAGTCTTTATTTCAGCAGCAGATGCAATACTGGCAAAGATTACGAATACTGCCAAAATCAGCACTATCTTTTTCATATTCTACAGGATGTGCGCTGAAGTTTAAAAAACTTTAGTTAGAATTCTTCTCAACAACCTTAACAAACTTTTCAATTTAACCTTGAGTCGCATTTAGACCAATAACCTTTAAATATCTTCCTCTATTCTGAAAAATAATGAAAAGAGGGCAGGTTACTGTTTTCATTATTATTGGCATGGTTGTGGTTGCAGCAATTGCATTACTGTCATATATGTCAACTATAACTATGCCGTCAGAAAATGAGCAAGAGCTTGTTCCAAAAGCCCTGAAGTTTAATGCAACAAACACACTACAGCTTGAAAGGAAAAACGAGATTGTAAAGTACACAGTTGAATTGAACGACAATGTTTTGCTCAATAACAACACAGGCATGGTCGCTGTGTATGGGATGGGAAGGGCAGATATAGGCGAGGAACTTGTATCTGACACGTACAATTTTGAAACATATCCTTCTGGTTTTGTAAAGCAGATGACTGTTGTTTTTCAGGATGATTTTAGTTCAGGCGAGACAAAAACTTACTTAATTGGCTTAAACGAGCTGCCAGCTTTGGCAAAAGACATTAATGTTAGTATAAACTCAAGCGGAGCACTTCCAACAGCACAAATAAACAACTTTCTTGGGAATTTCTCGATAATAAAATATCCAGATGAAGAGCTTAACAAATATGAGCTTGCAGTCAAAGCTCCAGACGGTGAACTGTTCCCTCTTATAACTGTTGTCCCAAATAATATCCTGCGGAACAAAGACCCAGGACAAGGCTGCAAAGGATGCGCAATGTATCTTTATGAAAAACCTGAACTGACTGTTGTTGAGAGCAACAAAATATTTACAACAATGTTTTTGAACTATTCACTGCCAAAAGTTAATGGTCCGAGTAATCACAACGGCGTCACAGCAGATGCAACAATAACATTATACAGAAACAGCAGCAGGATTGACATGGAGATAAATTATTATGTTTCCCAGAAATTCTACAATCACAACGGCTTCAAGATTGGCGCTGCTGTGAGCAATATGGGCAATGCACGCTTTAATTTTGGAAAAGAGTGGAACAGCAAAGATGGCAACAGCGAATATTTGTTCAACTACTATCCTGGTGCTAGAAAAGGTCCTGAGGCGTGCATGATAAAGACAAAAAGTGGGGATAAAGGCATAGCATGGAAAAAATGCAATCTGCGCGGTGAATTCGACAGGTATTATGTTATGGAAACCGCTAATGGAAAGTCATTGTTTGCTTATCTTCCTGTATTTGAGGATTTCACGCACATGCTGTATGACGGAAGCTGCACAAAAGAGACAATATGGAACACAATAGGGGGGTGGCTGGGTTTAGGAGGCGGCAAAGCAAAGAAGGAGATTTTCCCTGCATCAGGCTATCTGATTTCGTATGGCGCCAAAACAGGAGTTACTTATTACATAGCAGAAAGCGCGCTTGGCTGCGGATGGGTGCCTGTTGCAGTTCCGCCAAGGACTTATACCAACAGAATAACTTATGTTCTTGGCATGAAATTTTCAGACAGCTTAGCGCCGTACAATAATGAATTAAAGATAATCACAACTCCATTAATAATAGAACCAATACTTACTGAGATTTCTTTTCAACAACATTAACAAGCTCTTCAATAGAACTAATCTCAAAGTCCCATTTGCCTTTTGGCGTTTGCTTTCCAGAATATCCATATCTTGCAAAGCAGGTTTTCATTCCAAGTGCACGGGCGCCTTTCATGTCCCTGTCCGGCCTGTCTCCAACCATCAGGCATTCAGTTGGCTTGACATTCAGTTTTTCAAGCGCAGCCCTGAACGGCAATCGAGAAGGCTTTGTCCTGCCTGTGTCTTCCAAGCCGACAACAACATCAAAAAAATCATCTATTTTCATTGACACCAATCTAATCCATGCCTTAAGCTTTGGAGCATCAGAAACAATTGCAAGCTTCAGCCACTTTTCCTTTAGCTTAATCAAAGCTGATTTTGTTCCAGGATATGGATGCAGAAATCCTGTTCTTGCATTCCTGTACGCAACTATTGCGTAAGCAAGCTTCCTGTAGTCAATTGCCCCAGTAACTTTCATAAGAAACTTCTGGAAAATCTGAGGGTCTTCAAGCCCTTCTTTGAAATAAATTTCATACAATTCTTTCAAAGCTTTTTTCTTGGGAATATTCAAACCAGCATCAATCATTGCATCAACTGCCTCTTCGCAGGAAATTTTTTTGATGCGCATGAAATCTATCAGCGTATTGTCCAAATCGAAGATAATTGCTTTAATCATAAATTAAATAAGAACTAACAATTATTTATAGTTTTGCTTTAATTACGGCTCAAACTCAGCTCTTCTTGAAAGACCTTTTTTTAGGAACTTTTTCCTTTTTTCTTCCTGTTTCTTTAGTTCATCGCTTTTTTTTGCAAGATAAAGAAAAACTGTTGTGTCTTTACTGATTGATTTATGAATGTCCTGGAAAAAAATAGTACCTTCCTCGCTTTTTGCAAGCTCATTTACTGAATCAGGCACAAGCTGGGAATAAAAGTCATTGCCTGCATCCATGAATTGTTTAAGCTCTGTGTTGTTTTTCATGTGATGAGCTACCTGCACATATATTTTTTCAGCATTTTTGTTTACAATCTCCCGCACAGATTCAGGCAGTTTTGCTTTTTCAGCAGGTACTCTGATGCTGAAATAAGGTTCTATTTCAAATCCCTTTTCTGAATAAAAACCTATCTTGTAAAGCGGCAAAGGCAAATCATAGACCGCAGGCTCTTTTCCAGCCTCCTGATAGCCGGTAATCCTTACCTGCAGTATGTCCCCTTTTTCAAGAGGCATAGTAAATAGGTGAGGCTTTTTTGTGATTTCCAATACAAGTGCATCTATTGAAAAATTAGGATGAATGCTTTCAACAGGCCTTTGAGCTTCTTTTGGCGCCATCTTATACCCCTATAAAGTAATGACACTATTTAAACCTTGCGCAAAGATTTATTAATTCGTTCTTTAAAAGAAAGGTTATGAGCTTAAAATCTCTTCTAAGCGGAAAAGTCTATTATAATGATAAGCTTGCAGATGCACTTGAGCACAATGCGCCTGAGCTTATGCTTCTTCAGTACGAGTTAACTTGGCTTGATAAACACGGCAAAGGCAGCATAACTGACCAGATGGGTGTTGACTTTAGCAATATCGGTATTGAAAATTACATGTCAAGGTCAAACACCATTGTCGAAAAGTATCGTAATCAAATGAGGGAAGAGATGAGAAAAACTCTAGACTCTTTTAAACTTCCATATGACAACATAAACCTTAACAGCTATCTTGATGCAGGGCAGCGGGCAGTTGAAATGCTTGATTTTCCTTACATACGGTTTAGATCTGAAGAAGTCCTTGCATTCATGGTTATGGCAAAAAGGCAGCATAGAACTTTTCCTGTTGAATTGCATGACCTTGCAATAGGGGGGCTGGCAGAAGGCGCAATGCACGACTTGCTTTTAAATAACAAAAAGGAGGGTATTGGAAGGAACTTTTTAATGCATAATTCAGACAAACCGCAGGATGAAAAGGACGTACGGATCTATACTCCAGATGAGCAAACTTTGGGAGTAAGGTGCCACAGGGGCTTTAGTGATACATATGTTTATTCAAAAAAAAGGGTTTTTGATGAGAGAGACAAGATTGCTGATTATGTTGCATTCTTCTGCCATTTTGGGCACCATATTTTCTACCTGATTGGAATTGTTGAAAAGGATTTTTTGCGAAAGGTGAAGTCGAGTTCTTCAACAAAAATGGAAGATTTTCATATGCCTGAGTATAAGTATGAACATTCAATCATTGACAAAGATTTTCTCCACCTCCCTGAAGACAGATTAGATAAAATGAATGATGCGCAAAAGAATGAAATAGTCGAACACTTCAAAAAAAGGCTGAGCTTTGACGAATTCTTGAAAAGATTGAAGGACAGATAGCCAAGATGCTGTTGGTTACCAAATCGAAATGTTTATAATCTGCCTGTGTCTTAAAAGTTAAAATCTAGGTTATTTACAAAAACAGGGGGGGTTATACAATGAACAAAAGTATTCTACTACTATCTTTAATGTTAAGTTTGTTTGCAGCATCAGCTGCTACTTGTTGGGCAATTGGACCAACAATAGCCTTTACTGACCCAACACCGGGAAATGGCACGCAGACAGCACAGACTTCAGTATTCATAAACATAACCCTAAATCATCCAACTCTTGATACATTCTTATTTAACTGGGACGGAACAAATATTTACACTGTTTCTGATCCTTCTTTAGTCGCAGGATATAATTTCAATAACAATGGCGAGGCAGGAGACACAGATAATAATGCGGCTGATTTTTCAGAGAACGGGAATGACGGCACAATAAGTGGCGCAGTTTATGCATCTGGAAAATACGGAAAAGCATTGGAATTCGACGGTGTAGATGATGTTGTTTCGCTGCCGTTTTCGTCAGATGTTTTCACAGACCAGTACACCCTTGAGGCATGGGCTTACCCAACAAAAGCAGGCTCTGGCGGATATATCCAAGGAATAATCAGCAACGATAATCCAAGCAGCAACGGCATCAGCTTGGATTTTGGTCAAACTAGTAATTTAGTATTGTGTATTTGGAGAAATGAGACTGGCTGGCGTGTGTTATACGATACAGCATCTCTGAATACTTGGCACCATGTTGCTTGTGTTTACGACAGCACCGCCATCAACTTGTATATTGATGGAGTCCTTACAAATACTTCCTCAGCATCGGGAAATGTTAAAGCTCCAACAACTGACTTCAAGATAGGATATGATGACACATACCAAGATACTTTAGATTATTTCGGGGGCAAGATTGACAATGTCAGGATTTATAATCATGCACTGTCATCTGGCGAAATAGCTGTAGCTTACAATTCTCAGTTCCAGATTTACGAGAATATCACAGGTCTTGCAGACGGAACATACACATATTATGCATTTGCAAATAACTCTGCAGGAACTCCAATTACAACTGATGTTAGGGTATTAACTGTTAATACCAACCCGGCGGAATGCGGTGGAGAAACCGCATGCGAGTGTGGGGATACTGTTGTGGAAGATGCCACGTTGACAGGAGAGCTAAACTGTGCAGGTGATGCGTTAACAATAGGAGATGATGGCATAACTCTTGACTGCGACAGCTACACTATTTCAGGAGACACTACGGGCATAGGAGTAAAAATCAATGGGCTTTCAGGTGTAACTGTCCAGAACTGCAACATAAATGAATTCCAGACTGGAATTAATGTTTCTGAGTCAGACAGCGTAACTGTCCAGAACAGCAACATAACTGTGAATGGAGTTATTATCGCAGATGCCTCCGGAGTACACTTTGAGCATTCATCAAATTCTCAGGTCATTGCATCATACATAAGCTACAATGACTATGGGGTTTACATTTTGGCATCAGATAACATAACTGTGTCTGACAACACAATCGAGGAAAACTGGTATGATGGAATTTACATTGAAGGCGAAGGAGGGCCTAAATCAAACCACACAATAACTGGCAATGATGTAACCGGCAACTGCAATCATGGAAATAATGCCTGCGCAGGCATTCATCTTGTAGATGAAGACAGGTGCCTCATTCAGAACAACAATGTGCTAGACAATGATTATCACGGCATTTTGCTTGTGACATCAAACAACAACCAGATTTTATCCAATGATATCTCCAGCAACGGCTGGGCAGGTGTGATAATAACCTCGCCAACTGATGCTGCACTTGGCGGCTACAACAATGTGACCGGAAATACTCTTACCAATAACGACAGAATTGGAATAGCAACTAAGACGTCGAACAACAGGTTCATAGACAATACCATTTCAGTTGAGGATGGAGTAGGAACTTATCTTTACGGCATTGATTTGCGTAGGACGGGCGGAGTATATCCTGAAAACAATATTCTATCAGGAAACAATGTATCTGACTATGAGTACGGGCTTAATGTCTGGTCTGGAGTCGTTAACTTTACTGTTTACGGCGACAGCTACCACGACAATGACTACGGAGTTTGGCTTAACGGGGTTGGTTCAGAAGAAACATATCCTTCAATAGTCAGCTGTGAAATTTACAATAACACTCTTGAGGGCATGCATCTTGCAAGTTCTTCCATTGCAGGTATAACTGACACAGACTTTCAGGACAATGAAGTGGTTGGTCCTTTAACGGGATTGTATGTCGACAGCTCGTCAACTGCTTGGCTTGTGAATGGAAACTTCATAAACAACAATGACTATGCAATTTACCATGAAGCAGGAGGAGACTCAGTTTACTGGGTTCTTACTGAAGATGTGTATTGCACCAATAACAACATAGCTATCGGAGACATTGGTGGAGACAGTTACATTGTCCCAGTGGGTGGAAAAATCATCTCAGATGACTGCACAATTACTGTCAATGGTGTTGAATTTGATACGGCAAACAACCAGACTGGCACTTACGTAGAACCAGTTAATGAAGGAACTCCTTTCGGAGGTTCTGATAAGGGTGTTGAAGCCGATATCCATACAACAGGCGAAGCATATTCAGGAGATTTGACTGTAAACTTTTACGACTCAAACCCAACCGGCGATTCAGGATTTTATTCTGAAGAGTTTGGCGCGTGGATTGATGCATCATTAGATCCAGTTCCAGCAGATTTGGAGTACTGGATACTGAAAATCTACTATACAGATGACCAGCTTGCAGCATCAGGACTTGATGAAGACGAACTATCAATAGAGTACTACAATGCAACTGCAGGCACTTGGGAAATCTTTGATGCAGACCATGGAAACGGCGGAGTTAACATGGATGACAACTATGTCTGGGCTAACATCACGCACTTCAGTGTCTTTGGAATATACGGAAGCACAGCAAGTAGCAGCAGCGGTAGCCCAACTCATTACACACTTCCAGAAACACAGTGCGATGCAAGATGGACTTGCACAGCATGGGGCACGTGCGTTAATGGCTTTATGACAAGAACATGCACAGCAACAAACGACTGTGAAGTTCTGACAGGCAAGCCTGATGAGAGGCAAACCTGCACTGTGGGCGAACAGCCAGCTGCACCAGTAGTACCTGAAGTAAAGGCACCAGTAAAACAGACTCAGCAGCCACCAATAACACCACCATCAAACTTGTGGGCTTACCTGCTGATTGGTGTTGTGATTGCAGCAATAATCATATCTGCAGTTGCTCTAAGCCTAAAAAAGAAGAAATAATCTTTCTTTTCTTTTTTATTTTTTTATTCAATAAAAGAAATACAAGTATGCAATCAAGCCAATAATCGCAGCTATTGCTAAAACAATAAAAATAATAACTCTGGCTGTTCCTGCCATAACCTGCCTTCTTTTCCTTCGTCTTATAAGAATCTTTGAATATTCGCCAAACACTTTGAAAACCCTGACTTTTAAAGGCACTCCCTTGAATGTCCTTGCGCCTACTAAAACTGAAGGGATTTCTGCCTTGTTCATTGCAATATAAACTGCCTGTGTAAAGTAAACGTCATTGGGCTTGGCGATTTTCTCAAGCCTTGAAGCAATATTGACTGCTTCACCATACACATCATCATCCCTTAAGTGAACCTCACCCATACTTACAGCTATCCTGACAGCAAGCCCTTCATCTTTCCTGGCATTTTGGTTATGGATGAAAAGCTCGTTCTGAATCTTAATCCCGCACAATACTGCGTTTGTCGGGCTCTCAAACGAAACAAGGAAGCCGTCGCCAAGCTTTTTTACAATCTTTCCATTGAATTCAGCGAAGACAGGAAGAACAATCTGTTCATATGTATCAAGAAGCTGAATAAAATTTGTTCTTGATGACTGTGAAGTCCTGGCAGTATAGCCTGCAAGGTCGGCAAACATGATGGCAAGGGTTTTTGTCTCCATAATCTAATACGTTTTAACAGATTATTTAAAACTTTCCAAAACATATTTAAAGAAATAACTATTCTTAAATGAAAACGGAGGGATAAAATGAGATATCTGATAGTTTTGCTGGCTATGATCCTGGTTTCTGCTTCAGCTTCAGCTGAAACATTCTGCAAGTATGACGGTCCGGATATCTCTGACGGGCTTAATCTTACCAGTTTTACTGTTGAAGGCCCTGACGATATTGAGCCAGGGCAGCTAATCACAATTAAATTCAACCTGAAGAACAGCTTAAACACGCCAATAAGCACTGATGACTTGGGAGTGTTTGCAGGATTAAGGCTGAAATATTCTGACAACATAACTCTTGGCGAAAGTTACAGGAACAAGGTTATTTCTCCAGGGCAGTCTGTATCATTCAGCGAAACATATAATGTAATGGATAAAGGCGTAATTCAGATATGGCCTTCTTACGAAATTGAAGTTGGCTATGACAGCAAGATTGGGCCTGAATTATGGCATGCATGCAAGATTGAGGTATGCCCTGACTATTGCGCTGACGGAAAAGCAAGGCATTTCCTTGAGACAGACGAAAACGGCATTTGCAAATACACAAAAGAAACATGCGAATTCGGCTGCAACAATGATAATACTGCATGCTCAACAGATGTCAGGCTTGAGTTTGTGGAAGAGGCAACATACACTTTTACAAGGAATGCAGAAGCTGAAGACTGCTTCCCATACTTAACAATGTCTTGGTCAACAAACAGGGAAGTTGACAGCACAATTTCTTTCAGGAAATTCGGCGAGAATTCCTGGAAGACTGTAACTGCATACCAAACATTAGAAGGCAACGAGTATGTGCAGAAGCACAATCCTATTGCATTTGAGGCAAATGCAACTTATTTCATACGCGCAAAGAGCTGCAGCAAATTAGGATGCATTGAGACACAGGACTTTAATGTTTCAACACCTAATTTCATGAAGCTTGACAAGATACGGACAAGCTCAGGCTTTATTTCATGGAACACAATCTGCCAGGACAATGTAATCCCGGCAATATCACTTTACCCTACAAACTACACTATTCACATTATAATGTCCTACCAGAAAGAGCTTCCAAATGCTCCTTGGGAAACATACACTAATTCAACTTTCTCTGAGCAGCACAAAGAACCTTTCCAGCTTGATGACTACAAGGATTACACTTTTTACATGAACTACTGCGACAAATTCGGGATGTGCGCAAGAAGCCACAAATACAGCTTCAAGGCAGTTCCAGAGCCTCAGGACCTTAATGCATTTGCTGAGCCGTTCTGCGGCGACAACCTTTGCGACACAGGCGAGAGTTTTAATTCATGCCCAAAAGACTGCCAGTCAGGCTCTGCAGACAGCTACTGCGATAAGATTGCTGATAACAAATGCGACCCTGACTGCAAGTTTGGAGATCCTGACTGCAAAAGCTATTTGCGGACTTGGATTTTAGGAGGCGTTGTTTTAGCGGCTTTAGTGCTTGGCTACTTGTATTACAGGAAAAAGAACAAGATTTTCATTGAGATAAAGCACAGGCACCACGACCCAATAGAGCACGAGCAGAAGCCTTAATTTCTTTTTTTTATTTGTATTTCTTACTACAACACAGGTTAATATATGATTATTTCTAATAATCTGCTATGAACTACATTAAACGCGAATCAATACGGTATGACAACGAGCATGACAGGATAGCAAAGAGCTTTGTGTATGGAATAGTTTTTCCGGCAATACTTGCAGGAAGTGTTGGCTGGGGATGCTATTTTGCAAACAAGTATGATAATTCAGGCAAGAATAATGTAAGCTGCGCTTCAGAAGCAGAAAAGCCTTATTTAAGAACCTTGCCAGTCTCAAGATACCAAAGATAGAGGTCAAGCTCTGACATGCATAGATTGCATTTAGAGCCAATATTTTGCAGGACTTTTTCAACTTCAAGGTATTTGTTTTTAGTCATTGTCTTGGGCTTTTCAATCAGCTTATGGTCTGCAAGAATATCGACAATATGAAAGTCAGCTATTGCAAGGTTCTGATAGCCGATGTTTCTCAAAAAATGGCTTGCTTCTTTGTAGCCAAGTCCTTTAACATTTTGGACAAGCCATTCCCTTAATTCATATTCGCTTTTCGTTTTGATTAGCTGTTTAAGTTCATCTTTATGCTTTCTTGCCTCAACAATATATTTAGCCCTTGTGTTAGGAAACCTGTGCCCAAGCTCTTTCAGTTTATTTGCAAGCTGAGCCTGAGTCAGTGTCAGAAAGCCGTCTCCAATTGTGTTTTGAATATTAATTCCTCTTTCTGCAGTAAAATTGGCTGTTAAAATACAGAAACAGAGCTCCTTGAAGAGTTCTTTGTTTGATTTTTTGTTAAAGTTCCTGAATTCATTCACTCTTTTGTCTATGACTAACTTGATATCAGAACATTTCAGCTCATTGATTTTATTCAAAATCTTTTCCAAACTTCTGCCCCCAAAACACAAACCAGAGTTAGTTATTTAAATAAGTTGCTGTTTGAGGGGCATATGAAATTGGCAGTATTGTTTTCTGGAGGCAAGGATTCAGCTTTAGCTCTGCACAAGGCAAAGCAGAAGCACGAGGTGGTTTGTTTAATCAGTATGTATTCGAAGAATCCTGAAAGCTATATGTTTCATGTGCCGAACATACATTTGGTTAAGTTGCAGGCAGAATGTTTGCAGCTGCCTTTGATTGAGCAGGAAACTCTTGGAGAAAAGGAAAAAGAGCTTGATGATTTGAAGAAAGCTTTCATCACAGCGAAAGAAAAGTTTAAAGTTGAGGGCATTGTGACAGGCGCATTAGCTTCTGTTTACCAAGAATCTAGGATTGCAAAACTGTGCAAAGAGCTTGGCTTGGAATCAGTCAATCCTTTGTGGCAGAAGAATCAGTTAGATGTGCTGAACGAACTTTTGAAGCTCAAGTTCAAGGTTTTGATTTCAGGAGTATTTGCTTATCCGTTAGGCAAGGATTTGCTTGGCAAGATTCTTGACAAGAAAGTTATTGAAGTTTTGGCTAAAGCGCAGGAAAAGTACAAGATAAATCCTGCAGGAGAAGGAGGAGAGATTGAGACAACTGTTTTAGATTCGCCTGACTTCTACAAGCAAATAGAGATTGTTGATTCAGAGATTTCTTACAAAGACAATGCTGGTGTTTTTAGGGTAAAGAAAGCAGTTGTGAGCGGGAAATAAAATGGCAATGCCGTGGGATATGGATAAATCGTTGGTTGATGTGATTCAGTCTTATGATTCTCGAATTGTGGGTGAATCAGACGGATACTATGACATCATGTTTTTTGACAAAGACAGAAATTTAATTGAGGCAAGGCTTTTCAAGAATGAATTTGAGTCCCTGCCTTACAACGCAGGAATGGGAACCCATTTCTCGATAGTTCTTTACAAAGTAAAAGGTGTTGAAAACCTCAACATGGAAGTTTGGCCTGTTGCAAAATACTGGCACGAAAGCTGGAGAAAATAACTCTCTGTTTCTTTCTAATTTAACAAGAATATTGCAAAATTAAGAACTGCTGCGAAGCTTACCCAGCAAATGTACGGGATAAGAAGCCACGCTGCGGTTTTTGAAATCGGATAAAACTTCTTTATTGTCATGAATATTGCTGTCCAAAGCAGAATAATCTCCACTAATGCAAACAAAGGAGATTTCAAGCCAAAGAAAATAACTGACCACAAAGCATTAAGCATAAGCTGAACCCAAAAATAAGTTACTGCGTTTGAAGATTTCTTTGTGAATCCGTCTTTTATGACTAGATACAAAGAAATGCCCATCAAAATGTAAAGCAAAGTCCACGCAGGACCAAAAAGCCAGCCAGGCGGAGTAAAAAATGGTTTGTTCAAGGTAGCATACCACGTAGGTATTGACGAGAATGTAAACAATGAGCCAATTACTGCCGCTAGAAAGCATACTCCTATCGAAAATACAAGCATTATTGCATTCTTTTTATTGAACATCGATAACCTTGATAATGTGCCAGCCGAACTGAGTCTTGATTGGCTTTGAGATTTCGCCTTTCTTCATTGCAAAAGCAGCATCCTCAAACTCCTTAACCATCTGCCCGCGCGCAAACCAGCCAAGGCTTCCGCCTTTTTTGCCAGAAGGGCAACACGATTTTTCTTTTGCAATGTCTTCAAAACTTTTGCCTGCTCTTAAGTCAAACAGGATAACATTTGCTTCCTGCTCTGTCTTTACCAAGATATGTGATGCGTTTACTTTTTTTACCATTTTCGATTTTAGTAAGAATTAGTATAAAAACTTATTCTTTCAGCTCAAACAGTTTCTTTTCCTGCTCGTAGAACTCAGGTATGATGTTGTATTGCGGGTAGCATTCTCTTGGGTAAAGCCCTTTTTTGTCAAGCACAATTTTGCCGTGCAGTTTTACGTAGTTGTTAATTGAATCGTAAAATGTTTTTCTTTGCTTCTCTGGCTTTTCGTATCTCATATAGTCCATCAATATTTCGTTTGCATCGTCCCATCTTTTCCTGAACAAGAAATCTGAAACAACACATCCCTTGAATTTGTCAGCTATGAAATCCGAGCCTTGTATTAGGAATTGGTTAAGCTCGCGGACATCATCTCCTGCAGGTCTTGGGCTCTGCTTGAAATACATATCAAGAGCCTTGTTCCTAACTTTGCTGTGCGTTGCAACTGCAACATCCTTGTCGCCTATCAATAACATCCATTTTCTGAAAACCTCAACATCAATCCTTTCCATTGCTTCCATTTGTTTCCTGATATCATTTACTCTGCTTTCAACCATTTCTTTTGGCAGGTAATCTTTCAGTTTAGCTGGAAGATTGTCAAAGTCAATCCCCTCCCCAACCATAAGCTCTTCGTAAACTTTCTTTACATGTTTTTTTGGATCAATGAGGCAGTTTTCAAGATGCTCGACAAGTTTTTGTGAATAATGGTCGCTATTAGTTCCATTTTCAAATCCGTCTTTTATGTGGAACTCAAACACATTGCCAAGCACCCTCTGGATTGGCTTTGTCTTAATCATATCCTTGTCAACAAAAACTTCGACAAGCCTTTTCAGCCTCCTGTTTTCAGCTGAATACTCATCAAGGAAATAAAGAAAGTCAACAATAGGCGCAGCAAGCCTTGAATTTATTTCATCTGCTTTCTTTGTCGGAGATTTTGCCCAGACATAGTTTTCCTGAACCATATACCATCTCATGTAGTTGTACCAGTTGTTGAAATTTTCGTGAATCTCAAACTCTTCAGGCAGTTTTTCTGCTTCTTCCGCGCCTTTTAAGTAATCAAATGCCCCAAAGAAGTCATCGTAATCCATTATTTTCATAAGCTCTCTTCCTGCGCAGTTTGCATCTGACTGGTTTTTCATTGCATTCATCACGTGCCAAAAGCCTTTGTTGACAGCATTTGCCCTGTCTTGTTCTGTGACATATTCTTTCAGCGGGCTTATTTTTAGCTCTTCTTTAGAATTTGGAAGGCTGTGGCTGATAGACGTTCGTTCTGGCTCAGGATGGAACATCCTCCAGGTATCTGAGTACAAAGGTATGCCCGATGCAACTCTTTTCCCTTCTAGAATTTGGCTCAAAAGTATTTTGGTTATGTCTTTTTTGTCATCTTCAGAAAAATAATCCTTGTTTCGTTCAATGAGATTGCAGAAATTCCTGTGCCCGTCCCAGTATCTCTCAGCTTCAAAATAATTCCAGGCAATTGCTTCAAGTACAACGTCAGGGGCATTTTCAATTCTGAAATTATCAACGTGGTATGTGTTAAACTTTCCATCTCTCAGAAACTCAGGATGCTTCTGCTTAAGAACATCAATGCATTTCTCTTTTCTTGCTTTGATTAAGTCTTCTAACATCACAGCACCCCGTCTTTTTCAAAAAACGGAGCATTTCCCTGCCCGTACCATTTCCGCACACAAACTGACAAATTGGGGCTAGCGCAATCGAACTCAACTTCTTTGTTAACTTCGTTATGACCTGGGCAAAGTCCAACATCTTTTTTTTCTTCAATGCATTTTTGTTGTGTCGTGCCATTACCGCAATAAACTCTTTTTGTCTCAGATGCTTTGTTTAGCCTCCTGATGATTTTTTCAAGCGAAAGCTTGTAGTCTTTTTCAGAAATAATTGCATAGCATACATCATGCACCATAGTCGTGGGCTTTTTTTCGCTCCAATTTTGCACCACATACTGTATTTCATCCATCTCAGAATAATTATCATAGTTTTTATAAGTGGATGTCTCGCCTTGCTTCAATTGAAAATCATTAAAATGCGCGCACCTTATTCTTCCTGCCAAGTCCTTAACTGTGTGCTTGTGTTCTTTGTCTCTCGGGCAGGAAGCATATTCTAGTTTTGGC
>Ga0315275_10000127_pt1 | contig 57906 bp, 87 predicted proteins | sample YL17G03_0_MG_FD_205557 | JGI IMG/M metagenome (GOLD analysis project Ga0315275, IMG submission 205557) | Sediment microbial communities from Yellowstone Lake, YNP, Wyoming, USA - YL17G03_0 | ecosystem: Environmental > Aquatic > Freshwater > Lake > Sediment | place: USA: Wyoming | collected... | reverse complement strand
AGAACAGTCCGAACGATCCGCTGCCGGACCGCGACCGGAGCCACCACCGCCGCCTTGTTTTTCGCCATCGTCCACCGCTCCCGCACGAGTAAGGTATTCTTCGATCCGATCTTCCAGCCGTCTCAGCGTCGCGTCAAGGCTTTGTCCGGAGCCTTGCCTCCGTTTTTGCCAGACGCGCCGCGTTCAGTTCGTTCCCGCGAAATCGACAACCGAACTCCAGAGCCGCTTTCGCCGTGTATCCCATCCCACAACAAGGATCCAAGATCACCGGCTCCGCCACACCGACAGCCGCCAAACTCGCGACAAGCGGGCCGACGGACTTCCGGACCGTATCGTAGCCCTTCGTTCCTTGAATCTCCTCCGCGTACCCCGCCGGGTAAAAGAACCCCGGCCTCGCGAACAAGTGCAAGTCCAGCCTCAATCGTTGCGACGTTGCCCCGTAAATCGTTTCCGGGATCCCGTGCGGAACGAACCCGGCCCCCGTCGCCCTCGCTTGTATCGTGTCACGCCAGCGTTGCCCGTACTCGACCAGCAGGTACTTCAAAGCGTAGCTCTCCGCGATCCCGAAGAACTTCCCGATGAACGCCTCAAACTCCATCGGGACGGTTTCCGCCCCGGTCGTCTTCTTGTTGTACGTTGCCCAATACTTTAGGTTCCCTCCACCCCACGGCGGATCCGAGTACAGGATGTCCGCCTTCACGCCGCTCATCAGCTCGTCGATCCCGTTCTGGATGTCCCCATGCTGAATCCGATGCGCCCCGATTGTCTTGATCGTCATGCCGCCCGCCCTTCGTGACCACGAACCAGAGAACGCCGGACCGCCCGGCGTTCATTCGTTTCAGATGTTACCACAGACGCCGCCACGCTCACGCCTTGGCCTTCCGCGTCGTCCCCGGCCCCGAACACCGCCAGCACTCCCGGACGTCGCCCGGACTCGCCTTGGCCTTCTCGGCCAACGCCCGGACGATTGTGTCCGTCCCGGCTCCGCAGTCCATGACGTCGATCATCGCATCGGCCCACACCGTCACTTCCTTGTAGCGGACCTCGCCGCTCCGGAGTTCCCTCGCCACGTATCCGCCGAATTTAGCTTCCCATTTCGTTTTCATCGCAGTCGTCCTTTCGGTTGAAGAGTTTCAGTGTTCCACGATCAAGACGTAGATGTCCCCGGAGATCTCCCCCGCGTTGTCGCCGTTCGCCACCCGAGTCAAGATCGACGCCGCACAAGTCAGCTTGGCAGTTTCCACCGCCACGGCCGCGTCACGCTCCGCCCACTTTTTGAAGGGGCCGAGTTCCCGGAAGTTTTCGTTCATGTGATCCCTTTCGTCGTCCGTTGAAGATTGTTCGCCACCGCCGCCCGGCTCATTTCCGCCAGTCGAACCCGGTCTTGTGAATCGACCCGATGTTTTGCCCGGCCCACTTGCCCCGCGTCAGTTGGACCCGGACGAACTCCGCCCCCTTGGGGGTCCAGTCCTGATGAAGCGACACCAACCGGTCGTCAACCACCTTGCCGGAGCAGGTCGCGTAGTCCATCCCGACCGAGACCACCGTGAAGCCGTGCTTAGCCACAAGAGGAAGGGCGGCCGACAGTTTGTATTCGTTGCGCCGTGTCATCATGATCAAGCCTCCGTTCGTCGTCCGTTCGGTTTGTCGCAGCCGCGTTGGTTGCGTGTAGGGAGTATCGTCTCCCCGCGTTCGTTTGTCCACATCAACCCGCACGTTTTTTTCGGATTGTTGGGAATAGTTCTTTCGACTCAATCCGTCACGCTGAACCCAAGGGCTTTCCCGGCGTCAATTGCCACCTCCCGGAACATCGCCGGGTAGGCCGCGACCGCACAGAACACCCCAACCGTCCTCGTGATCTGGCGAAGATTGTCCACCGACATCGCCGTCACTTTCGCCGTTTTCAGGTCTTTGATTTTGTTTCGCACGTTCGCTTCGATTGCATCTCGGTCAGTCATCGCTCGCCCCTTTTTCGTTTCGGAACCGCCACACCGGGCCGGGACCACATCGGCCCCAGCCAGCCGCCACCCGTTCACCGACCCATCGTGCCCATCGACAGGTAGAGCCCTGTCGCCCGTTCGATCACGTCCCGGAGATTCTCCGCGTAGACGTCGCCGAACTCCGCAGCGACCGTCACCGGAATCGTGTAGGTCTTCCGCGACATCCGGCCGAGTTTCTCCAGCTTCACCGTGTACGTGTCCGACGCCTCAAGCGTCACCTTGCACAGATTCGCCACCGGGCAGCCCTTGAACCGGAACCGCAGCGTCCGGCCTCCGTTGTCGGAGTAGAAGTCGTAGGCTCCGATCATCACCGTCAGCCGACGGCTCCCGCCGAGCTGTCGTAGGATGATGTCAGCCGGTTTGATCTCGCTTGTTGTCGTCATCGCATCGTCTCCTGTTCGTCGTCCGTCCAAGATGCTCGGCCCCACATTGGAGCCGGGCTAGAGTCAGTCACTCACAACCATCCGAAGAACCGGACCCCACCTTGAATCCACAGCGGGCTCAGCTTCATCTCCGCGATGATCTCCGGGCCGCACTCCACCCACACGCCATCCGGAGCCGCCCCGCCTTGGCAGGCGACAATGTTCGTGCAGTTGTAGTTCCGCTTTCCGTCGAAGTTGGCGTTCCGGAATGTTTTCGGGCTCTGCTCCGCCTCTTCCGCCGCAGCGTACCGGGCCGCCCTCGCGATCTCGGCCTCCGTCGCGACCTTCCAGCCGATCCCTTTGGCGTCCGGGCCGTCAATCGTCCCGACCATCTCCCGGCCGTCACCGACCGCTACGACGTGCCAGTCGCCCCACCTGTTCGTCTCGTGATTGACGACTTCGCCGAGTCGTTTCGAGTAGCCGTCATTCGCCAGAATCTTAGTTCCGATTGCAATCATCGTTCAGCCCTTTCGTCGTCCGTTTGGGGTTCGTTGCAACCGGCGTCCGGTTGCGATGTAGGGAGTATCGGCTCTCGGCGTCCGTTCGTCAATCTCAACTCGTCCGTTTTTTTTGGAATCAGCGGAATAGCTTTACGGACCCACCAGCCGCCGTGTCCCGCCGCTTCAACAGATCGTTCACGACCTCGAAGAGTTCCGTGCCGGAGAACTCGCCGAACCCACGCCGGACAAGCTCTATTCGCTCCAGCACCGCCCACGCCTCCGGTGCCAGCGACATCATCGCCGCCGCCTCCGTCGCGATCTTCTCGGCCGTCCCGCGATCTCCGTTCGCCAGAGCGTCGTTGACCATCTCGTTCAGTTCTTCGATCTCCAGCAGCCCGGTGTCAGTCCTGTCCATGCCATCGCGGACGAAGTGATGCACGTTCAGCGGTAATTTTGCGTTCTCGTTCATCGTCTCGACTTTCCCGGCTTCCGCCGTTTCTTTTTCTTGGTTTCGGACGTTCGGATCAACTGGCTCAAGCAGTCTTTCACCACTGTGCGAAGGCATTGATTTTCGCTCTCCACCGCAGCCAACATGTCCAGTACTGCCGAGACGTCCCCCATCCTCACAGCCGGCCAGCCATCCGGCTCGTGATCGTCTTCGAGAAGTCTCAACCGTTCCCTCGCTTCGTCGCTCATAGATCCCCCTCGCACGCTTCGGCCGCGATCTCAAGGCATTCCGCACGGTCCGGCCCCGCTTCGATCTCCGCCACGATCTCACCGGAACGCGAGAAGCTGGCGTCCTCCGACAACACCCGTGTCAGCCCGTGCGACTCCAAACAATAGCCGTCGATCACCCACAGACGATCCACTCCGATGCGGGCCGTCCAGTAGACCTTCGTCGGGTCGTCACCGGGCCTCCGCCCGTCGCCGCCGCTTGTATTCCCGCATGTAGGCGTTGTACTTGTCACGATTTTCCTCCTGCCATTTTTTGTGAAGAACCCCAACACACACTTTGCATCTGCACGTTTTCCCGGCCCATCTTCCAGATTTGTCGTTTCCGAACTCATCCAACGTCTTGACGGTCTTACAAACAGAGCATCTTTTCAGATCCGGCCCAACCACATAGAACTCATCGCCGCTGTAAGCGAAGTGTCGGCTGTTGCACGACATGCACAGAAACGTCATTTCCCCATCGCGGTCGTGCTGCAACGTCAACACAGTGTCGGCCCCCTCCGCCCGTGTCCAATTCATTTCGCGTTTGCATATTGGGCATGTCGTCCCACTCTTTTTTGCAATCGCTTCGAGTCGCTCCATCGTGGGGACCTCCGTCCCCCTCCGAACGCACGATTCCCGCATTGTCACGAACCGGAAGTGAATCCGGCATACCGGCGTCCGTCCGCGTTGACGGGTAGCCTCCGCTTCACACCATCGGCATTTCACAGACATAGCATTCCCCCTTTTTCTAAGTGGTCCGCACGTCTGTTTATTATCATTCGCTCCGACGCCATGTCAACGGCACAACGCCCGGTAGGCCGCGTCCAAGGCTTCCGACGCCTCGCCCAGCGTGTCCAGCAGCTCCGCCTTGCTCGTCCCGTTCAAGTGTACCGTCGGCAGTTGAATCGACATTCCGCACCCTTTCGTTTGAAGCTTCGCACGTCCACCCCACCGGCCGTCACAACGACGGAACCGGCTCAACAGATCTCGCTTTGAACCACGCAATCGTCGCCGCTTCCTTGTCCGCCGGAATCGTGCAGTTGAGATCCCGAGCGACCTGGAAGACCTCCAGATGCCGCCACGTTTCCGGCACCTCGCACCGCAAGACCAACGGTCCGCCTTCCCGGTAGCGGCAAAGCTCTGTCGGCCGCGACCCGCCCCGGATTGCCTCACGTACCGCTTGGCGTTCGGACTCCGTCATCCGGTCCATCGTCATCGCCACCGCCATCTGAAAGCCCGTTGAAGTCATCATCGCAAGTCCCCTTTCGTCGTCCGTCAGTCGTTGATCAGAATAAGCCGCACGCACCCGAGATCTTGGCGATAGTGTGCCGTCCCGTCCTCGTCGATTTCCACCCGCGTCAAAGGCTGCCCGTTCCCGAGCGTCGTCGCCAGCTTCTCCGGAACGCAACCGGGCGGGCAGCCGATTGTCGAAGCTTCCGTCAAGAATCGGTAGCCGCCTGCTTCCGTCGTGTTCTTCGCCGTCACCGTTTGAATCGTCATGTCGTCCCTTTCGTCGTCCGTTAGAAACAGAGCCCGCTCACAGCGTGAACGTGACCCACCAGTGAGAACTCTTGGCAGTTGACGCCCCGCCGTTGAACGACCTCCAGACCTCCCCAGAATCGACCACAACAGCCTCCGGGTAAGCGGCCTTGACCATATCGACAACATCTTGCGACGTGACCCCGTTCCGGTAAAAGAACCCGCGTCGGTAAGTGAAGACGCCCGCCCGCTTTGTCACTTCCCCACCGATGCGTTCACCCACTTGAGAAGCTGTCGGCGATTTCGTCATGGTCGTCATATCGTCCCTTTCGTCGTCCGCAGGAATCGCCCGGTCCGCACGTTGCGAACCGGGCAGTTTGAACCGTCCGCCTCAGTTGGCGAACCGTCCGCCTCAGTTGGCGAACCGTGGCCGGTCGTAGATTTCCCCGTCCCGGCCGATCCAAACCGAACCGAAGACCATCGCGATCTCGACCTCGATAGCCGAAGGTTCCGCTGCGAAGGTTCTCATCGCAACCACAACCGCTTCCGCAAGTGTTTTAACCATTGTCTCAGCTCCTCAGTTCGTCGTCCGTCCGGGATTCGCAGTCACGTCAACCGCGTTGCGTGTAGTATCGTCTCCGCCGTCCCGATTGTCAACGCAATTCGCCAGCGTTTTTTCGGAATTGTGGAAATAGTTTCTTTCGCACCGCCAGCCGGGACAACAGAACGTGAATCCTCGTCATCCCGACCGACGGCCGCTCTGCGTTCTTTTCGAGCCACCAGACCGGCTCCGCCATCAGCCGGTCGAAGTATTCACGCTTTGTCACGAACGGCCTTTCGTAATCTCCGGACCGTTTCGTAGTGGACCCCGAAGGCGTCCGCCGTCTCGTAGTTGCTCCCCGGATGCGCCAAGATCGCCTGCCGCGTCTCCTCCGGCATCCCCGGCCGTCCAGAGTTCCCGGACCGAGCCGACGCCTTCGCGGCCTTCGTGACCTGTTTCTTCTGTGCCCGGAGCCGCGACTCGCATTCCGCCAGCAACGCCTCCGTGACCTCCGACACCCTCGCCGCGTCCACCAACGCCCGCATCAGCTCAACCATCGACCTCTTGACCGCCATGTTCTCACCCTTTCAGTTTCGTCGCACCGACACCTCAAAGCACCGTCGCCGTCACCGGCACGTAGTCCACGTCCTCAGCCGACGCCTTTGCCGTGACAACCATCAGACCGGACTCACGGACCGCCTCCGTGAAGACCCGCAGGTTGTGCCCGTCAAGGGCCTCGTAGCACTCCTGCGGGACGGCCAGCAACGCCGGGACGCCAGCCGCCTTGAACACTGTTGCCGCCAATCGCAACGCCACTGTCCACATCTCTCCGGGGCTCAGATCGGACGCGAAACACTCGCCCCGCTTGTGACCGTCCACGACCAGACGCCCTTCCTTCGACACCCGGACGCCGCACCCGACGGCGTTGATCGGACCGGCCAGCAGCCCGGCCACCTTTGCCGCCGCGTCCCGGATCACGACCGCGTCGCAACCCAGCGACGACGCCTTGATTCTCGCCCTCGTCGCCCGCTCCATCGTCGCTTTTCCATCGCGGATCTTTGCCCCAGCGATGACAGCCGTCTCCGCCGCGATCTCCGCCACCGAGGCCGCGTCCAGTTCCGCCTCTGTCGGATGAACGACCGACGGGACCAGCTTGGCCTTCGCCGCATCACGCCGGGCCGCCACCGCTTTCGCCGACGACAGCCGAAGTGCGGACTGCTCACAATCCCGCAACTCGACCGCTTCCGCCGCCGATGCCGCCCGAAGCTCCTCTTCCGCCTTCCCGCGACGTTTCACCGCTTCGTCATAAGATTTCTTGAGCAAGTCGAGTTCGTCGGCCCAGTCGTCCACAGACACGACCTCGACCGAATCGATCAGCAGCTTGGCCTCCTCCGCGATCCGTGCCGCCTCGACCGCCAGCCGCCCCTGTTCCCGCAGCCGAGCGGAGTTCTGAGACGCCTCCGTCCACCGCTTCGTCAGAACGTCGCCGTCACTCTCCGCCGTCAGATCGACCCCGGCCAGCGTCCCTTCGAGCGTCGCCGCGTCTTGCTCCGCCCGTGCCGCCTCCGCTTCTATCTCGCGTGCCCCGAACTCCAAGTCACGCTTGGCGCCGTTCACGAAGTCCACCGCCGACACCGCCGCCAGCTTCGCCGTCTTGTCCGTCACGTTCGCGTCGTAGAGATCGGAAGTGCCGATCAGGGCCTTCACCGACTCGACCGTCACCTTGACCCCGAGCAGCGTCGCCAGCGTCTTGATCCGTTGCTTGTCGGCCGCCACCGGGTCCTTCAATCCCGGATCGACGAACTTGGACAAGTCGAACCCGTCCTCCACCGCCAGCACCTCCAGCTCTCCAGTCCGCCGGTTCTGCCCCTTGCGTCCGACCTTGATCGTAATCCCCAACCCAGAGACCGACCCGCCCTCAGTGCCGTCACGGGCCTCCAGCGACGTGCCGCCGACGGCCAACGCCGTGACAGCCGCCAACGTCTCCGACTTTCCCGCCCCATTCGACCCCGTCAGCACAGTGACGTGACCGGGCCGCAAAGGGATTGAAGCCCGCTCGACCGGGCCGATGTTTTCAATCTCAATCTTTAACTCGTCCGTTGCCTCGACCGGCTCCGCCGCCTTGGCCGTTTTCATCTTCGCCATCGCCGCACCCCTTCCGTTTCGTGTTTTTTTCACGGTCTACGACCGATCCAGAAACATAACGACGGCGGCGCGAATCGGATCACGGAACCCGCCCGAATTATTCGCGACGGCCGTACCCAGCGAAAACGCCGATCCAGTCGCCCTCCGGCTTCGTGGCTAGGTAGCACGCGAACGTCTGTTCCGCTTCGTCAACCGGAAGGAACAGATCGTAGCCCGACAACACCAAGCGGGCCGCGTACTCGACCCGGCAAGGCATCGGGCAGCCGTCGAACGGGCCGCCGCGTAAGTCGAACAAGATCACGCCCGGCACTCGCTTTGCGACCCTTAGAGCCTTGTGCAGCCGTCGAACCGTGATCGGATCAGACATCACTTGCACTCTCGGCAAAGGACGCCGGAGACGACTTCGCGGAACAGCTCCGACGCCTCGACCAGTTGGCCGCACCGCTTGCACGTCCCGACGACATCCACTTGGACCGTGTAATGCAGTGCCAGCGATCCCTGCACCATCGCCTCAGCCGCCCGGACCCCGAGTCCTTCGGAGGCCGCGATTACCCTGCGGACCTCCGGACCCGTCGGGGTCGCAAGGTAGACGTCGTAGATCCGTTCGCGTTGTCCAAGCATCTCGGCCTCCGTGCCACACCTTAACCCGCCGCCTCACACTCACGCAAGCCGATGAACCGCCACGTAGACGCCCGGTTCGCCGTATTCTTTCCGCAGCGTCTCCACGACAATCTGCGAATCGTCCACGTAGACGATCCCCGTCATCGCGTCCTCGACCGCCCTCGCGAGTTTCAGGACGTCCGGCTTTGACGTCGGCCACTTCGGAGCCGAGTCCTTGAGAACATCCTCGTTCTTCCCGGTCCCGTAGTGCCCCTTTGGCCGAGCCACCCGGAACGTCAGGAACACCGACACCGCCTCACGTGTCGGCTCCCTCCCGAACATCGCCTCCGCCGCCGCGTCCGCGACCGCCGCCTTCCATCCCTTGGCTTTCGGGTTGTTGTCGATCACGCTCACGACGACGCCGCCGTTCGGCCTCCGGAAAGGCTCCCGAGTCTTCCGATTCAGCGGGACGAAAGCGTTCTTCGACCCCGCTGGCTCCGGCTTCCCGGAGACGTTCATCGTTATCATTACTCGCAGCATCCGACGCCCCTCACCCTAGAACGGCAGCACGGTCTTCGGGACGCACGCCGCACCGACCTTGTCGATCACCGCCGCGTCCCACTCGCCCAGCACGTCGGCACTTCCGTTCGCCGCAAGGTAAGCCCGCATGTCCGCCACCGCAGCCGCGATTGCCTTTGGCCTCGTGTCGTGAGACGGCCGAAGGACTGACGGGTAGGCTCCGACCTCGCCGCCTGCGTCTCCGTCGGTAAAATCCTCGACCATCCAGCCGGACCGCCACCCGCCCCGCTTATCAACGACAATCACGCTGGATTCCGGGTAGTTGCCCGGCTGAATCTCAATCGTCTCGCAGCCAGCAACGATGTCTCCCTCCGCGTCGATGCACGGATCCCCGTAACAGCCGACGCGATGCAGATCCAGCTCGCCGCACTTCTCGCACTCCGGAGTTTCAAGGTCGAACCAGTCGCGGCATTCCTCACAAAACAGATGCGTCGGCTCACCCGCGACTTGCGTCTCCGCGACTTGCGTCTCCGCGACCACCAACGCCGCACCGTCGTCACCAACCCACGCCGTCACTACGTCGGCAAGCTGCTTGAGTTTCGCCGGGCCGAGTCCCTTGATCTTGAGTTTCCCGGCTCGCATCGCTGGCCAGATGTCCTTGCAAGTATGCAGCCCCTCAGCCGCCAGCAGTGCGACCACACCCGGCGGAACCGCGACCATCTCGTCCTGCTCACCCGGTATCGAGATCGACCCCAGCCTCGCGTCGATCCTCCTCACGCCCGCCGGGATTTCCTCCGGCTTTCCGGTCGTCAGCTCGTCGTCCGGCCCCGTGTCCTCTTGCGCGACATCGCCAGCGACCGCCACAAGTTTCGCTTTCGCCGCCTCCGGGTTCGCCTTGACAGCCGTCACCGGAGCCGGAGCATCGTCGAACGGCAGGGCCATCTGTCCCGACGCACGATCCCGAACCAGCTTCCGAAGATGCTCAATCGCCGCCTCGAATCGTTTCTTGGCCTCTTTCCTCACCGCGTCCGCGTCCGCCAGCTCCGACTGAGCGTAGGCCGCCTCCTGCTCCGCTTGGCAGATCATATCGTCCGCCACCGACACCCCGGACAAGCGGGCCTTGAGCGTCGCGATTTCTCGCCTCGCGACCATCAGTTCTTCTACTCCGTCCACGACCGCACCCTCGTCACTCATTCTATCCGTCCGATCCTTTTCGCGTCCGCACCCAAGTATCCGGCAGAACGCCCGCCGGAATCCGCACCGCTCACAAGCCTCTTGACGTGTTCTGGCAGTCCGCACGCGATCCGCACGACCGCCGGGCCGTCGTGCCCGCTCGCCCCGTTCTCGACCGCACAGAGACCCCTCAGCGGCCTCACGTCGTCAGCCGCCACCCCCGACGACATCAACGCCTTGTATGTCGCCTCGAAGTTCTTCCTCAGCCACGTGTCCGTTTTTTCCCCGGCCGGAGTCCCGCAGAACTCAACCCACCCGCCCAACGCCCTGACGGTCGCGTTCACCAACGGGTCGTCGAAGTCTACCGACCGATAGGAACCCCACACCGGCACCGCTGTTTTCGCGACCAACCACGCCTTGACCGCCCTCGCGTCCGGCGTCACGACCCCGGCCATCTCCCGCAACTCCGACACCGTCGGGAAGAACTTCCGGCTCTTGATCGCTTCCATCACTGCCGACTCGACCGCCTCAATCGGCAAGTCCGAAGTCCCCACGTCGTAGGCCCGGATCGTCAGCGGCGTCACCGGTTTCAGAAACGACTCCGCCAGAATCTGCACCGCCTCCGCGATGCGTCTCGGCCGGTCGTCAGCCCTGCCCGAACCGGGCGAGGTATTCGCTGGCGGCCGTCCGGCTCCCCCTTGGGTCGTCAGCTTGTTTCCGATTGTTGTCATCACGATAGCCCCCGTCGATCAGCACTCGGCAGATCGGCACACCCGCCCCGTTGCAAGCTCCCCGGAGAAGTTTCTCCAGACGGAACCAGCCGCCCCTCACAAACGACGCCCGCTCGATCTCGGATCTCACCGCTTCGCGATCGGATAGGCATTCGCGAGCCGTGTCGTTTTTTAAGAACGCCGCCCACGCCGTCTTGAGTTCCTTCGCCGGATTGTCCGGCTTCACTCCGTGAGACACAAGCCCCGCGTCGTGCAACTCGTTCCACCAGAAACACAAGTCCCGAAGACCGTCGCCGCAACTCGGCCGCGACAGGATTGCCGCCGCTTCCCTCAGCGTGTCCGGCGGCACATTCTCCGCCAGCCACTCCACCCACTGCTCCGCCGTGCCGTCCCGGCAAGGCTGCTCCACACCGAACAAGCTGGCCATCACTCACCCCCGTTCAAGCGTGCAGTCCTCGCCAGAACCGCCGCTTCAATGATCTCCGCAAAGTCCTCGAACTCCGCTGCACCGTTGACGTCCCACCGAGTCATTACCAGCTCCAGCGACATTACTGACCTCGCTCTCCGGATCGCATCTAGCACTTGCCGCACCGCCTCCGGACGGACCGGTTCAGTCGGGACCGGCTCCGCCCGCTCCTCCTCACGCTCCGGGATGTCCGCGTCCCGACCAGATAGCGACGCGATCACGGCCATCATCCCGTCCGCTCCGATCCCAAGACCGGGCAAAGCCTCCGCAATAGCCACCCGGTCCGTCGCCGTCCCGGTCGCAATCTTCGCCACGAGATAGTCCGCGAGCGGCCGGGTATCACTGGAGTCTTGTCGCAGGTGTGTCGGCAGACACGACCTCCGATCCGGCAGCGACCCCGGCCGCTCAACCTCGACCACTGACGCCCCGGCCCCGAACCCGGACTCCGCGACCACGGTTGCCCGCTTGGCCGCGACTGTGGCCTCGTGTACCGCGTCCATTTCCTCGCGACACCGCAGCCCGGACAGGCACGACGGGTACGCTTTGCGTACCGCCGACGCCTCCGCACATTTGCAGATTTGCCCGGCCGGGTCGTCCTTCCAGCGACTCCGCCCGGTTGAGAACACCGCCAGCGACAACGCATCCGACGACGGGACCAGTCGATCTTTGCGAAAGACCTCCGCCCAGCCACCGATCAGGATCTCGCCCTTGTAGACAAGATCCCCCTCCCGCTTGATCGGCTCGCCGTCACCGACCTGCACGACCACGCCAGACCGCATCCCGTCGTACTGCGGAGACGCCTCCGCCCGTTTCAGGAACGCTTGGTGTGACGTGATCAGATTGAACTTCGCCCCGTCCTGCGTGTCGTAGCCGACGCAGTATGCGTCGTTCACCCACGGGTTCAGTCCTTGGGCCTTGCAGAGCATGCAGTACCGCACCACGTCGGCGTCTGATGGCAACTGCCCGCTCCTCGTCGGCGTGCAAAGGAACTGCCGGACCCGGTCGATTGTCAGCGTAATCGCCTCACGCTCCCCGAACGGCACGTAGTTCACCGTGAACCCCGCCTTCTCCACTTTCGCGACCTCATTCCCGCTCATGTCAGCCCCCTCTTGTTTCCACGCCCAATGAATTGACGAAGTCGTCCAGCAGCTCCAACAGCACCGGAGTCACACGGTATCTGTGACGAAACGACGCGACCGGCGTAGCGGATCGCGATTTCCGGCAGCGGCCACAGAAACAGTCACACTCTGCGCCGGGTATCGCCGCCGCCATCTTCGCGACGATACTGCACAGCCGCTCCACCATGTCCGCCGCCGTCTCAATCGTCCGCGTCACCTCGCCCCCCGGCTTGTGCCGCATCTCGTCCGCACGACGCAGCCCGTACTCCCGAATCGTCTGCCGGATTTCTCCGAGCGACTCCACCGCCGTCAGCCCGACTCCGGAACGAGGCCGCACGCTGCACAGACGCCGCATCGTCGCCAGTATCGCCGCTGCCTCCGGGTCTGCGACCGTCGGCTCAATCGAATCCCGCAAGAACGCCATCACGTTTGCCGGTGCGAGGTTCAGCGGTAGATCCCACCGGCCGAGCCAATCCCGGTACACTATCATCCAGTCCGGGCCAGCCCCCAAAGCGTCCGACAGCAACGCCGCCACGTCCTCCTCTGTACGCCGCCCCGTGTTCCGTGCCCGAATCTCATCCCACGTCAGCGACATTGAAGCCCCCCTTTCGCACGACCTCCACCGGCATCGGAATCAGCATGTCCGACGCCAGCACCTGAACCGCCTCGCTCACCCCGGACAGATAGAACCGTTTCGGCTTCCCGTCACCGAGACACAACGCCTTGAAGCCCTCGTCACGGCCGAACCCGAAGGACGCCGTCGGAGACACGCACCGCCGCTTCGTCACGCCGTCCGCCCCCGTGTAGACGATTTGCAGCGCGACCTTGTCCCCGCCGTCACGGATCGCGAAAGCCACTCGGCCCCGGATCGCCTCCGCCGATTGATCGACCGCCTTTTCCGTTTTCGTCTCAGTCACCTTGTGCCCCCTTTTTCCCTGCCGCGTAGGCACAGGTTGACCAATATCCACAGTAGGCTTGGCAACAATTCCATGCCCCAATCGCCGCCGGTTGATAGATCCCGGCTTCCTTCGCCCGGACGGCCGCATCGAACCGGGCCGCCAGAACAGCCACGTCCTCGTCGCCTCGCGTCGTCGCGATCCGTTGACGTTTCTGAGTCGTCCCCGTGTTGATCAGGTTTTCCATCACCAGCTCAACCGGGTATTCACCCGTCTGGATTTTCCTCGCGAAAGCGTAGGCCGTGAACTGGAGCGACTCCGCGACTTCGCCGGTCGTCATCGGCTTCCGTTTCGTTTTGAAGTCCACGACCCGCCCGGCATCGTCCACCATGTCCAGCACCGACACGAGATCGTGTGTCTTATCCGGCAGCACGACCCGAATCGCCGTCTCCACCGCGACCGGCTGATAGACCGGGGCCTGCGTCGTCGCGTGCAACCGAGCCAGCTTCGCCACCTCGTCCACCGCCTCGCCGTGTACCAGCTGCCGGGACCGGCCGCGATCCTCCGCCGCCAGCTCGACACCTTTCGCCGCCTCCAGTTCAAGCTGCGCCACGGAAGCGTCCACGATTTGCCCGGATGGAAGGTCGCAGTGCGAACCGATCTTCTGGCCAAAGTTCAGCTCCGCCCCGCCGTGTACCGCACGGCCCCGGAGCATCGCGTAGTTTGGCGGAATCTTCTCTCGCTCCACATAGGACCGCCGATAGGCTTCCCCGCAATTCGCGAGCGTGTTCAACTGACTCACCGACAAGTGCGGCTTCAACATAGTTTGCCCTCCCCCACCGAAACGACGGGCCGCCGCACCCGGATCACGACAACGAAAAAGCCCGGCAATCCCTTGCCGGGCTCAGTCGGGATCCCTCCCGCCGATCCGTCAGCCAGACTCACCCGGCCATCTCAACCGCGATAGCCAAGGCTCGACTCGACAGCGTCGCCGCTTCGCCGAACCAGAGTGAGTCCACCCTTCTATCGTCCGTCTTGGACGACGTGTACGAAAGCCACTCCGTGACCCCGTTGTAGGCGTCCCACAGCGTCTTTCCGTGATTCCCCCGGCCGTCCACCGCCGCCGCGACGATGTCCCGCATCTTGTTTTCAGTCCGCGTGTGAACCTTCTCGTCCGGCTTGATTTTCAGGACTTGCCGCACGTAGGCCTTGATGTCCTGCCGATTGATCGGCGTCTTCGCCAGCCGTCGGTATTGCTCCACCGTCGCCTCGAATTGGCTGTTGGCCGTGTTCATCACGTCCCGCAAAGCGTTCAGGCTCGACTTGATCCCTGACGTGTGAAGCAGCCTCACCAGATTCGACTCTTCTGAATTGACGGCCAACGCCTCCGTGTTCGCACACACCACCCGAATCGGAGTGAAGCCCGCCCGTGCCGCCCGGCTCCCATCGTGAGCGTTCGACAGCAACACGAACCTTTCGACGTCGTCGCCGTCTTGGACCTCCAGATTCTTGCCCGCGATCCGTGCCAAGCACCACGCCTTCTTGCCGCCCCACAACACCCCGGCCGTGTGAAGCTCCACCAGCCCGGAGTCGATCAGCGGAGAGAACCACTGGAACATCTCCGAGTTCTGCAACACCGTGTAGGCCGGACCGACGACGCCGAAAATGTCCTGCGTGTCCTCCCGGTACGTGTACTGCGCCGGAAGCTCCCGGCCGTCCTGCGTGTAGCAGCCCGCCGTCAAAACCTTGTATCCGGCCCCGCACGCCTCCGACGCAGCCTCCCAGTTTGGCGGAGTGTCGAACCGCGTCCCAAGCCCGTGCCAAGGGGTTTTGCCAACGTAGACCATCGAACCCCGTCCCGCCGCATCAATATCAAGTCCATGCGCCACGATATTCACCTTTCGTTCGCCGTCCGTCCGTCCGTTCCGCCGGGCCGCACATTGCGACCCGGCCGCCACCATAACGCCGTCCACCCGCCGCCGGATCACGATCACCCGCCGCGTCTCCCATTCGGCCGCCGGATCGCTCCGCCGCCGTCCTCGATGCTCAGCGGCTCCACCGCCCCCGGCTGTTCCGCGTTGACCGCAGCGATCACCGCCTCGACCAGTAGCCACCGTCGCGGGACAGCCAGCTTCGGCCCCATTCGCCCCGGCTCGTGCCAGATCCTCCCGCCGCGTCTGTACGTCGCAGGTGAAAGGTTTATCAGCCACCCTTTCGCGTTGTGTTCCAACTGCCAGAACCCGTCTGGATTCAGCACCAGCTTCATCCCGAAAGAGTTCGCCAGCCCAACAGCCTCTTCCTCGACCGAATCAAAGTCATCCATCACCGCCCCCTTTTGTTTCTTCGGACTCGAAGTCATCGTCGCCCATCGTCACCACGCTCCACAGCGTCCACCCAACCGCCACCACGGCTACGAGCCACCCACTCACCAGCACTACCAACAGAGCGACGTCGATTGCAGAATCTGTCACGCTTCACCCCCTTCCTTCGCGTCGATCCGGTCTTGGATCTCCCCGCGATTGATCGTCACCGCCGGGCCAGCCTCGAATCCTAGCTTGACTCGGCCCTCCTGCGTCACCCGCACGACCTTGACCACGATTGTCTCGCCGCCGACCGTCAGCACCACTGTCTGCTCGATGTTTCTTGAAAGTACCAGCATCGTCCCACCCTCCTTGTTGGATCCACCACACCGCCGGGCCGCACATTGCAGCCCGGCGTCGTCCGCCATCTCACCGCACGATCACCGCCATCGCTTCGCGTTCCTCAGCGGCACGCTCGAAGCCGTCTGTCTCCGCCGCCGTTGCCGCCGCGTCCTCCATCGACTCGCCGAGCAGCTCGACCAAGTCCGCCACGCTGTCGTGTTCTCCGCACTCCCGGATTAGCCACCCGAGCGACCGGATCGCCCACGTGCAAGACGGCGACACGACGAAGCACGTCCCATCACTGGCCGTCCGCCACGCACTCAGTTCGCCGATCCCGTTTCCGCTCTGTTCGCCGATCTCGACCGACTTCACCCGGCCATTGTTATCCAGCTCGACAGTGTAATTGACAGCCATTTTCGTCGCTCCTGTTCGTCGTCCGTTCGGGCCAGTCGTTCGCACGTCGCGTCCGACAAGAGGAGTATCGTCCACCCGGCCCCGCAAGTCAACACAATTCGCCCGCGATTTTTACGATTCTCGAAAATAGTCATCCGTCGCATGGGTACGCCTTGCACAGCGTCCTCCAAATTGCTTCCAGTCGTCCGTCTTTCGGAGGATGACAGGCCAGCCACCCGCTCAAATACTGCCCCGTCAGTTCCCGGAACTCATCCGGGTTCACCTCGCCCTTGACCGCCTTGACCGCCAAGCACGCAATCCGGCCGTCGGCGACGTACGCTTCGAGCCATCTGTGTACCACCCGGTTGACCGTCACCAGATTTGCCACAGCATCACGTCGGCCCGACCCGCCGACCAAGTGATGAATCTCCAGCGTGTCGGATGTCCGCGACTCCCGCACGATCCCGAGCATCCACAGCAGCCCCGACAGCTCGCACTCCGGGTTCGCCCGCTTGTACTCCGCCCGGATCTCCGGCCGATCATTCTTGCGAGCCATCCAGCCCCCCTTCGGACCGTCGCGAAGCGTACTTGACCCCGAAGAACTCGCACACCGCGACCCGGTATTCCTCTTTCTGTTTCCGCCAGTTCACCCACGCCCCCGCATCGGCATTGACGCGGGCCTTCCATTCCCGCCGGATGTCCGCTTGCAAGATCGGCCCCCACTCCGTCTTGTCGCAGATCCAGCGTTCCGCCCCCGGCTTCATGTTCGCGGCCGTGTACCTCGCCCACGTCGCAACAATCGCCCCGAGCAAAGCATCCACCTCACACAGCGAGTCGAACGCCCATTCAAGCCGCTTCCCCGGATTCTCCAGACCCGGAATCGACTTCCCTCCAACTGCATCACTCGCACCCATTTTGAATCCGCCTTTCGTCAGCGTCGATTTCCTTTTCCCTCGCCTCCGTCAGCCGGGCCTCAACCCACGCCAACCCGTGCCGCCTCAACCACGTCCGCAGCAGCGTCACAACAGACTGCCCCTGCCTCGTCTCCAAGCTGTCCATAATGCCTCCTTATGCAGTCCAAACGACACCGACACCGCCCCGGATCACACCGCCGCCAGCGTCACGCATCGCACTTGACCAGACGCCTCCGAATCTTTTCCTTCGCGATCCGCCACCGCCCCTTCGTCGTCGGCAGCAACGCACCCATCCGGGCCGCGATCTCCGACAGCGACTCCCCTTCCGCGACTCCACGCAAGACCTCGACCTGCTCCGCGTCCAAGTACTCCAGAACGCCCTCAATCTGTCGCAGCACGTCCCGACGGTCCACCACGTCCACTACCGCCTCGTCGTCGGTAGCCACCACGTCGAGCTGGCTCCAGTCGTCGCCGTTAGCCTCGACGTGACCCAACGCAGACCGCCGCCGAATCTTGGCCGAATCCATCAGGATGTTTCGAGCCATTCGGTACAGCCACGCGACGAATTGCCCCTGCGGTTGATAACCGCCAGCCCCCCGAATCACACGCAGCCACACCTCCTGAGCCACGTCCTCAGCGTCCAGCGACGGGTCGCTTCCGACGCGGGCCGAGATCCACCCGACCAGCCGCCCGCCGTGCCGTTCCACCAGCGTCCCGAAGGCCGCTTGATCTCCGGTCGCCGCCGCTTCCATCAGTTCGTCGTTTGTCATCGTCCGCCCCTTGTTCGTTGTTACCGAAGGGCCGGGCCGCACGTCGCGACCCGGCCAGCGTCCGTCCAGTTCACTCGTCCAGCGAGGCCAGCATTCGCCGAGCGTTCACTTTTTCCAGCGACACAGCGTCCACCAGTTTGACCGGCCTCCCTTGGACGTTGTCGCCGTTCGAGACCGTTGCCGCGACAGCTTTCGCCGATTCCTTCGTGTACCTGTTCGCCATCCCGACGCGAGCCAGTGAGGCCACCCCGTTTGAGTAGCGGAGGAATCCACCCTCAAGCTGCACGACGTAGGTGCAGTCGCACAACATTGACCGCAAGCTCACCTGCATCTGCTCCAGCGTGTCGATTGTTTCGATCAGCGAGTTCTTGATTTCGTCCATCGTCGTCGTTGCGTTCGTCATGATTCCGGCTCCGTTTCGTCGTCCGTTTCGGCCCGCGTCCGCACGTCGCGTTCGCATGGCGGGTTTATAATCGACCGACCGCCGCAACGTCAACACTATTCCGCCGCATTTTTTTGGAATTGTTCGGAATCGCCAAAAATCGCTTCGCGTTCCCTCCGTGCCCGGACTGACGCCGCCATCGCCCGACGGCAGTTTCGACACCTGTCCTTGCTGTGAGCGAAGACCAGCATCGCCTCCGCCGACTGCTCCGGATGAATCACGTTCATGACCTGCTCGCACAGCGACCGGACGAACCCCGGCTCCGTGTACCGCGTGCCGTCCCGGTCTGTCGTCCTCGTGATAGCCACAGCGTGCATCACAGGGTTCCTATGGCTCGTGTGACCGATCACCGTCAGCCGCTCTTTCCGCGTAATCATGACACCCCCTCGAATAGTTGCGGCCCTGACTCCACCACGTCGAACGGGCAAGGCTCGCCCTCCCGCGACTCCGCCGTCTGCCACACCTTCGGGACCGGTCCGACGATTGCCCGGAAATCGTCCCGAAGAGTGTCACGCCGCCGCCTCCGAGTCTTCCGCTCCGGCTTGGCCGCTTCCATCTCTTTTTTCGCACGCCGCGTCAGCTCCCTCCGACACGAGTCCCGGATCTCCGCCCCGCTGAAGTTCGCGACCATCCATTCCAGATAGCTGGCCGGAGTCGCATCCAACCGGACTCCGCGATTTCTGCCGAACGTCCAACACCACGTTTTGTTCATTTTCTCAATCCGATTGTGATTCGAACAGTTTGACGACGATGTTTGACCAAGACCGTACAGACCCCCCTTACCCCCCACCAGCTTCTGATGAGTACGACAAGGTTGAATCCGACGGTCAGTCTGACGCACGACGCCCCGACCTGAGCCGTGATTGTCTGCCAGCGGTTTTGAACCTGCCCGCTGAGTCGCACAATCCGCAACACCCCTACAGGATGAGCCGGGCAGGACTCGAACCTGCGGAACCGGGACGGCTCAACGCGGAGTCCAGAAATGACTGAACCCGCGACATCCGTGGCAGGAAGTAGTCGCGGGTTCAGTTGGTAAAGCGGGCAAGCCCGCGTTAATCCTCGTCTTGTGTCCTGCCACGGACATGGCAAACGATACGCCACGCCGGACGACTCGTCAACCACAACCCACAACGACAGCCGGTCAGGCCGGATCACGAGAATCCCGAGATTCTTCCACCGGGCACGAAAAAGCCCCGAAACGCTGTGGGTCAGTCGTCCGGGGCCGCGTCGGCGTGTCCATTCAGGCCACCGCCGTCAGTCACGTAACCGACCGTACTGGACGGCCGTCACTCGCCTTCCTCGCACAATCACCTGTGTCGTCACCGTAGGCCGCTCCAGAGCGACGACCGGCCTGCGGACGACCGTTCGTTCACGCACCACTGAACGGGCCTCACAGACGCCGTCAGCGAACGCCAGCGATGCCACCACGACCAACAGAATCCAGCCTCGCATATTCTTCGCCTCCACACTGAGCCACCGAACCGCCATCCACGCCGCCGAAAGGTTATCGGAACCACTGCCCCGCACGCAACGGTTTCTGCACCTCCGGGAATCCGATCTCCACCGCCCGCACGATCTCCGGCAGCCACTCTTCCGGGATCGCTTGGCCGCCGCACCTGTCCTCAATCGACCGGATTGCCCGCTGAACAGCCACTTCCGCCCCGTTCGCCCGGTTGAGCATCGAGATTGATTCCGCGATTCCAATCGCGTCAGCGTAGGTCAAGGTTCTCTTTTGTCGCACGTCGAACACGCCACCTCCGTCTGTTTCCCGCAGATTCGTGTCGCGACACACCGCCCGGACTCCACCGCGTCGCACGCCATCACCTCGAAGACGTGACCTTTGAGGCCGCACAAGTCGGCTTCCTTGTCCTCAATCTTCGGGCCGCGATGTCGGCATTTCGGGAACGTCGCGTAAGCGTCCCAACGCGGGGCCGCGTCGCCCGCCAGAGCCGCCGCCGCCACGTCCGGGACCGTCTCGTAGACCCTGTTCGGCACGTCTGCGACCGGGCAGCCATCGCACACCGCCAGCCACCGCCGATCCCGTGCCGCCTTGTCCGACCGGCAAAAGTATCGGCCGCCGTGTTCGGCTCCGCGATGTCGGCATTGTGGGAGCATCAGAGCGGGCTCAGTTCGATCGTTTCCGGGTACAAGCATTGTGACCCCGTGTCACTCCCCGCCACCTTCGTCACCGTGAACGGCCTCCAAAAGTCGAACGAAGTCGTCAAGTCGATCTGCCATTTCCCCCGCGATGACCCGCCCTTCAACTCCAGAGTGAACTTGTCGGAATCAGTTTCGCCGATGTCCGCTTGCCAGACCTGATAAACGGGCGAGTAGAGAACATTGAGCCAATGGCAAGCCTCAGAAGAGTATGGTTGCGCGAAGATGTAGAATTGATAAGGAAGTGCCGTCGAACAGCCCGCCGTCCCGCCCGAACTTGTGATCGTCAGCATGTAGAACCGACTCGGAGGTCGTTGCAGCCAGCTTGGCGACATCCCGTTATTTGGGTTGCATGAGTCGCCATAGCAACGCATACCCGCTTGGAACGTCGCGAACGCCCCCGACGCCCCAACGAACCCTGTCCGCACCCGAGGCAACGGGGCCGCCTTCGCGTAGTCGACCTTGATCATGTCCTTGATCTCTCGAACGCCGCCCGAGTAGGCCCAACCCCAGTCACGGATTTCATCATGCCAGCCGAATTGGACAGTCTCTTCGTCCGACCACCAGAACGCCCCGCCCGGCGTGTGGGTTGCGATTGTCGTCTCGACTTCGGCAATCGTCGTGTCGATGTTACCATCGGCCCCGAGCGTCACGGCCGACCATGTCAGCGACGACGGCGTATAGGCGATCCCAACCGAGTTTTTGATGCCGACCCAGACTTGTTGCGGATCATTCGCTGTCGACACGACCTCAATCGTGTCGGGATAGTTTTGAGTCCCATAGAATCCCGTGTAGCTAGTGTTCGCGACGTCTCTCGTTAGCGTTCCGCCGTTGCAACCAAGGACGCCCGTGTAGGACGTGTAGGACGACACCCCAACCATCCCGCCAGATGCGTAAGGGATCGTCACGAAAACCCGCATCTCGCCAGTTTCCCGCTTTAGATACACGAACATTGAGTCGTGCGGATTGCCAGTCTCCACCCAAACGCAATCGTAATACGGGAACCCCCACGGGAACGGCCCTTGCGTCCCGTAGTATGTCATCGACCTGTCGCCCCTGTTCGCCTCGTAAATCCCAAAGGGAACCGGGGCCGTCGCCCCGTTGATCGTGATGACCGGGAAGGCCACTGTGAACGTCGTCGCACAACAAGCCGCAACCCGCGGGTATAGCTCGCCGTAAAGTCTAACGCTCGACCCGAGCCCCTTCGTCCCAACGTCCCCCTCCGCGACCGTCACGCCCGTTCCTGTCGCGATTATGTCGCCGGATCGCCCGTTAGCCCCGAGATCGTTCAACGTCAGAGTGAGCGACCCGGATAGCGGACGCAAGATCGTATTCGTCAGCTTCGGCGTCCAACCGCAGACCAACGCCTCGCAGCATCCCGGCCCGTATCCGTAGGCTCCCATCAGCACACCCAACCTTGGAGAATGTAGCACTCCGCCTGTTGATTCCATGAGGCGAAGACGAACGTATCTTCGTCGATTGTGTCGGTTTCACCGCTGGCTTCCGTGACCTCGAACGTCACGTCCTCCACTATCTGAAGCGACCCGTTTCCTCCAGCGTCCGGATCGTATCGCCAGAAGTCCACCGTGCCCGTCGCCCCGGCCGAAAGCGAGGCTGTCGTTTTAGCCCAAATGATCCCCGGCTCGTACCGCCGAATCAAGACCCGGCCGTCCGCCCCGTCGCGCAACACCAGACCGCCCGGAACATGCTGATGCAACTCTCCTTCGTCCTCGATCGGCCCCCACGTCTCCCCTTTGGCCGGAACCGCTCCACCCTTGTCGTAGGCCCCGAAGCAGTGTTGTTCATCGAGACATGCCCCGCGTTCCCCGGCAGAGATCTTCGCCGGGCCGATTGTGACCATATTCGGACGCCAACCAAAGTCCGTCGGCCGCTGCACCGTCAGGATGATCCGCTCCGACACCTCGACCGCCCCAGTGATTTCTGCGGCCGAGTACGCCACGAGATCGGCCGTCCCGACGTTTTTGCATTCCAAATACTGGAGCCGTCCGAACAGCCCCTTCGGTGTATTGTCGCGACTAATCACTGAATTTCGGCTCCAGTTTCCCGGAAGTCATCCGGTAGGCAGCGGTCGTTTCCCGCGTGTCGGCTAGATCCCGCTCGAATTTCGCAGACAACTCTTTTCGGCGCCGCTCCTTGAACGGCGGAATGATGTCGGCGTCATGCTCCGAGTTTCGCGAGACCCTCGTAGTCGCCGGGCCGCGACCAATCGACCACGAAATCTGAGAGATTGCCCCGTCCGTCTTCGTGTCGATTAGCCCCGGATAGGATCTGTCCCCGGACTCCACCGTTGATAGCGACGTCAGAAACGTGTTCGCCAGATACTCCGCTTGATCGTCGAGCTTGTCGCTGACGCGATTGTCTATCCTCCCCGTCTCGTTGTTGTCGATGTCGTACTCCACCTTGACCGTGTACTTCAGGTCCGGAGCCATCAGCACCTTTTTCCCGACCGAACGTGAGCCAGTCAAGTCGAACACCCACGTAGGCCGCTCTAGTTCTCGGTCAGCACGCCGTATCGGATGCGCCACTTCGACGACGATTGTTGCCTCTTTGTACCGGCCGTCGTCGTCCTCGTACATAGGCTTGCCGAACTGCACGATCCCATTCTCCCCATCGACTGAGACCTGCCCCTTGTAGGCCACGTCCTCGACCATGTCGTGCAGCCACTGGGAATCGAAAAACTTGCCCCGAACCATCGCCGGTTTCGGCTTCCGCTCCAGTGACACCCCGTCCTCGTCGGACGTTTCCGTTGACTGGATGTCGATCAGTCCGGACGACAGCGGTAGGTATCCCCGATACGTATCGGGCAGAGTGTCGATCCCCTCGAAATCGCCGTCACCCAACGGACCGCCGCTTTCCGAGAGCTTGATCCGGTAGCACCTCCACACCGTCTGGAGTGCCAACGCACGCGGGTTCGGCTTCAACGGGTTCGTCTGCTCCACCACGTTGCCCATCGTCTCCGGATCCTCCTCCTCCCAGCCGTTCGTCGGCGTGTAGGACAGATCGTCGATCAGCTTCCAGAGGCCGTCGTCATCCAGCCCGACCGCCTCTAGCTCCCACCGTGTCTGGTAAGTGGACTCCGCACCGACGACGATAATTCCTGACGGAAGCTGCGCCGTGTCCAGCGTGAAGTCGATTGACATTGCTGCGTAGTTCGGCAAAGCAGCCCCTTCGCCCGCCGGTAGAATCGCCACGCTCTTGTCGATCCGATACACCACCCGGCAGCCGACTTCATCCGCCAGCGTCGCCAACGCCTGCGCCGGGTTCTCGTAACTCCAGTGGATCTCCGGCCGCCGAGTGTTTTCCATCTTTGAGACGTCGAACGACGCGACGTTCATTTCCTCAAGCAGCATCGTTGCCAGCTCCTGCGGCGTCTTCTCCGTCATCTCCCTCAGCCGCCCGTCCGGCCGTCGCACGTTGTAGTGCCCGATGATGTAGCCGTACTGCCACGGCCAGCGTCCGTCCAAGATCGCGTACGTCCAGATTTGTCCTTGGCCGATTCGGCTCTGCCCCGTATCGACCTTGCACCCCTCAATGTTCAGCGTCGTCGAACCGAAGCTGAAGACGCACGTCCCCTCTTGTCTCGGCTTCGCCATTCCGGCCGGAACCTCGACTGTCACCACCCCCGGAGTGATCCCGTGACCGAGCGAGTAGTTCGCCGCGATCACCGACGTCGCTGGGATTCCGGGGAACTCAAAGCGTGCTGCCAGTGCCATCCGTCAACCCTTTCACGCTGGTGTCGAGCGAGTGATGCGGACGTTGTTAGCCAGCTCCAGATTCGCCAGACTTGCCCCTTGGTTGAAGTCGAACACCAGCGACCCGCCCGCGTTGCCCGTGTTCGCCGGATCCTTGAACTTGACGGCCGTGCCGTACAGCTCCAGCGGATTCGTGACCGTCTTCGTTCCGGGATCGCGAGAGAAATCCAGAATCCCGGTTCCCGACAGCGTCGTCGTCCCGAGTGTATCGGCCGAGTTGTAGATCACGTCCCCCGCTTCGATTGCCACGACCACAAGCTCACCCTTGTCGTGTGTCCACGTCCCGCCACGATGCACAGCGTTTGCCACCGCCGACTGCGTCCGCAGCGTGCCGCCATTCTTCGTGATCGAAGACAACGTGCAAGACTGGCCGCACTCTACGTTCGCGTCACCCGCCACGTTCGTCACGTAGCCGAGTCGAAGATCGTCGAAGCGTGCCGTCTCGTCAGCCATCATCGCCACGCCGACGGATCCCTTGTTCACCCTCAGCACGTTGGCCGCGTTGCTACCTTGAATGCACAGCGTCCGCCGCTGCTGCTCACGACTCGACCCAGTCGCGTTGACGATTATTGCGGTAGCGTACGTCTGAAAGTCGAACCGCATCAACTGCGACCCCGTGGCGACAGTGACCTCCGTCGCCCGAATCTTGAAATACCGTGGCCGGTACTGCGAGTATCCGTCGCGGTCTTGATCCGGAAGCCCGCTCTCCGTCGCCGGAGCCGTGAACACTAGCTTCGCCAATTGCACTGCCGCCAACGCCTCCAGATCCCACAGCATGTTCGGGGAATCGACATCGACCACCAACGTGTCACCGTTCACTGGCAGAGTCGCTCCAGTGTAATTTGCGGCCACCCCCACGGCGTTCGGAGAACTGCTGACGACCGACGCCGATATCGTGAACGTCTGGCCGTCTGAGGCGTCGCCGTTCGCTTCGGTCGTGCCGACCGTAACCGTGAATGGTTTGCCAGCCTCCGACGCCTCAAACGTGACGTAGACGCCGTTCGCCTGCGCCGTGATCCCCGCGAACTCTGCGTAGGATCCCCGGTCGAGAGCCGCCCAGTAGTCCGCGATGTTTTGCGCCGTCGTCGCCACCACCGTCGTCGTCGCCGGAACGTAGATCGTCTTCGTCCCGATCCTCAACCAGAACAGATCCCCCACCTCTATCGTGCCGCCGACAGTCGCGACGTCCACTTGTTTGATCGAAGGAGCCGCTCCAATCCACCTCACAACCGTCATAGATCACCACCTTTTCTACAGAGGCCCAGTCGGGAAGACCGTCGGGCCGGAACCCATGAACGTGAAAGTGTAACTCCAAGAAATCGGAAACTGACCCTTCACCGGGAAGAACGACCGAGGCCAATCCAGTGAGAGCCGGTAGTCGCTTGGCGGATTCTGTATCCGGTCCGGGTAGAGCGGGTACGGGATCACCGGCCGTCCGGTCGCACCGATTGCAGACCCCGACTGCACGATCACAATCGGACTCACGCTGTTGATTTGCTGCTCAGGCCAGTCCCCCGTGATCACCGGCACGTACATCTTGATCGGCCCTCCGTTGCCCGAGTAGCTGATCGTCTCCGTGTAGGCCATCAGATCCATTGGAGACCCCGGAGCCGTGATAAGTCCATTCGCCCCGATTGCCACGTAAGCCTCAATCCCGACCTCGTAGTTTCGGTAGGTCGTGTACTGCGCCCCGGTCCCCATCGGGTACGACACCGGCGTTGACCGCACGTATTGGCAACCCGCCGCCCGAATGTAGTGAGCCGTACTGCCACCGGCAGCCGTACTGATCGACACATCTTCGCCGTCCCTACTGTAAGCCACCTCCAACTCGAGCATCGCCGTTGTCAACGCCGCCTGTGTGTCCGCCTGTAAAATGCCAGAGATTGCCCACTTTTCGAGATAGCCGAGCTTGAGACCGGTGTCCGAATAGCTTGGCTGGCGAGTAATCACCACCGCCGCCTCGTACAACGCATGTCGATACGATCCTTTGACCAACTGCATCGCCGCTCCTCCTCTAGCTCACAGCACTGTTTGCCGAGCCGCGACTTGCTCTCGCCGCCACCGCCTCCGTAGCGTCACGAATTGACGACTCGACCTTGTCGAGAGCCGCGACCATCGCGTCCTTCAGCTCCACCGTCGCCGATGCCACCCCGTCCCCAGCCTGCCCAACGGCCGCTGTTGAGTCTGCGTTGATGTCCTGTCGTTGTACGCCCGCCTTGTCGGCCGCCGCGTCGCTCACCGTCTGCATCGCCTCTTGGAGTCTCTGGAGAGTATCTACGAACTCCTTCTCCTGCTTCGCGATCTCCGCCGTCGTTTTCGCGACTTCCGCTGAGGCCGAGTTCATCGCCGCGTAGGCCTCGTCCGCCGCCGTCTGTGCCCCTTCGACCCCGGTCCCGCCGCCTTGCGTCCCCTGCACCTCCGCGAGCCGTCTCCCTACCGCCGTGTCACCCTTCTCCGCCTCTTGCTCCGTGACTTGGTCGTTCAGCAGATTCCGATCTTTCAGGAACTTGATTTCGGCTTTCGAGAACTTCTCCTGCTTGTCGTTCTTGTCCAGTATCCGAGCGAGTTGGGCCTGTTCTCCGGCAGTCATCGCCCCGACCTGAGCGAGTGCCGATTGATGCCGCGACTTCTCGGCCGCCAGCGTCTGAATCGCCGTCTCGTATTGCCCGCGTGCCGTTGACAGGGATTCCTTCTGCGCGTTCTGCAACGCCCTCGCCGTCTCCAACCGCCGGGAATCAGTCTCGGCCATCTTCTGGAGATTCGCCGCCGCCGCCTGATTTCCGCGATCCACACCCTCCCGTGACACCGTGACCTTCGGTCCGCGTTTCGCGACCTCGCCGTCCGCACTCTGTCCGCCCATGTAGCCCGCCCACGTCCGGGCCTCCTTCTGTTTGAACCCGCTGCCAGCCTTCGCCTGCGCCTCCTCTTGCCCCATCTTGCCTTTCGCGTCGGCAAGTTGTCGTTGAATCGTCGCCTGCTCTTTCAAAAGATTCGCCTTCTCCGCCTCGACTTTCTGTTTGTCGGTCCCGCCACTTGCGCCGAGTGCCAGAGACGACAGTGTCCCACGGAACCCCGCGTTGCGGTCGTTGCGATCCGCCTCCGCTCCCTGACGTTGATTCCTCCGGTCCGCCTCCGTCCTCGATTTCGCCACCGCCGCCTCTGTCGCCGCGAGATCCCGAGCGACCTGAGCCCCGGTCTTGGCCTCCGTATGCCACTTGGTTATCGCCCCGGTGAATGACTCCCACAGTCCGAGCTGTGCCCCGATTTCTTGGCCAGCCAACGCAATCGCACCGCCGACAGCGACGACAGCCCCAAACGCAGACACCACGCCGAGCATCGCCGTCTTCGCCGCCGTCGCCCCGGCGGCCACCGCTGTTCCACTGGCTGCTGCCGCCGCCGTCCCACCGCCCGCTGCCGCTGCTCCACCGGCCGCCGTAGCCGCACTGACACCAGCCGCTGCCGTTTGCACACCGGAGTAGGTCGCCAGTAACTTCTGAGCGGATGCGGCCGCCTCCGCCGCCTTCGCAAACCCTTGAGCCGCCTCCGTCAGATCCAGATAACTCTTCCCTAGTCCTTGGATGATCTGGAACCCGCCTTGGACTTTGACCAACCCACGAAGCATCCCCTCCGTCGTCTCCTCCGACAGCACGCCGAGCGTCGCCACGCCTTGGGCAACCTGCAGAAAAGCCCCGCCGACTTCGATGATCTTCCGGGACGCCCCCCGACTCATCGCCGACGCCTTTTCGGAGAACATGTCGAATTGCTTGGCGTTCTGCTCCGCCGCACGTTTCACCGCCGCCGCCTGTTTGGCCGATTCCTTTTCCACCACCGCCGTCGCCTTGGCGAACTCCGACACCTGCGCCGCGACGCCGTCCTTGACGGACTTCGTCGTTGCTGCCGTGACCTTAGCGTTCGACGGATCGGCCACCACCTTGAGCGTCAGAATCACTGATTTTGTGACGTCAGCGGACATTAGCTGTGACTCCCAAGAACGCCTTCAACAACGCCGCCGTTTCCTGCTCTCGCCACCTCCGCACGACGGACTCCGCACTCCGAATCACAGCCGCGTTCCTCCTCACAATCGCGTCTTCCGGCCATTGCTGGACAGCCTCGCACTCCTTGTGAAAACGGTAAGCCTGCATGTTCTCCGTCGTCAGTGCCCGTGATTGTTCCGGCGTCCCCTTCGGGCAGCCGATGTGAGGATAGCCGCAAGGCGGTTTTATGCCAGACGGCCTTGGGACCGGCTGCCCCGCTTGCATGATCGGACGCCAGTTGTCGTCATGCTGGATCTTCTGACAGACGAGGCAATCGACGGCCGCGACCTCCGGCCACCGCTCCAGCAGTATCACCCCGCTCGTCAGTTTCCCGCCGTCGCCACCAGATCAACCGGCTTCACAGCGGCGACGTCCAGCGGGTCCGGGTCCGAGTGCCATTGCCCCGTGATGACGTTCAGCATGGTCAGGCGGAATCCGTGTTGGAGTCTGGACAGCACGTCCGCCGACACCGGCAGCACGTCGCCGTTGTATCGCAGATCCCACGAAACGAGATGATCCGCAAGAAACTTGACCCGCCTCTGTTCGAGCTGCACCGCCGACGCCGACAACGCCAACGCCTCGACCTCCGCCGCTGTCGCCGGACGATAGGAAAACCTGCACGGCTCCCACAGCACGCTCGCACCGTTGCGTTCTTCTGGAATGTAGCCCTTTGCCGTTTGCCCGTCTGGAATGTAAGCACCCATGCCGCCGCCCCTGTTTTCTAGTGTTTTCCACTGTGGTCGCGAAACAGTTTTCGCGACCATCCCGCCACCCATACTAGAAACAACAACGGCCCCGGAACAAGTCCCGAGGCCGTTGCCGCGCGTCGCCCGGTGCGGGAGCGTGCTTTCATCAAGTGTTCGCGTTCGTCACGATCAGGGCTGACGTCGCCGTCGTTCGTCTCGCCACGTACTGGACCGGAAGCCTGACCTCCGCCTTGGACCCGAGATCCGGCCCGATGTCCGGGGCTTGCAGGTTCGCGAACGCGAACGTCAAGACCTTCGTGTTCGTCGCCGCGTTCGTGAACACGACCGACCCGGCCGAACCCAGCACCGACTGTCCGTAAAGGTCCGTCTCCGACGTCGAGTAGGGGTGACTCGTGTTCAGCGTAATCATGACACCCGCAGAAGGAAACGCCGTTCGCGTAAGACTGTTCTGAGCCCGAGCCGTGTCCAGTTGATTGTCGATGACGATCTCGATTTCTGACACTTCGCGAGTCGCCCCGACCTCCGTCACTACCGCGTCGGACAGCACATACGGCAGGTCCACCGGCATCGTCAGGGCCGGGAAGGTTCCGGAGTTCCCTACGCTCTCCGTCTTAGCCACGATGTCCAGCGACATCATCAACACCTTCCCCTGTTGCGCCTTGAACGTCGCTTTGTTGACATGGACTCCTGCCCACGTGAACACCTTGGAACCAAAATCCACCATGAGGAGGCCCGACTGTAGCGTTTCCGCCAGATCGAAAACGTCGCTGGCCTCTACGGCTCCGAGAATCAAAGGCAACCACTGGTCCAACGCCAGCGGCGTCGCCGCCATGACAATCGTTCCCGCTACGTCGTAGCCGTCATCGCGGGATCGCTCCTTGATAAGCTGACGTGTTCCTCGCATCCCGTCGGTAGCGATGATCCGGCCCGTCTTCTTGACCGAACACGACTCGAACTCCATCGGGATCGACGAAGTATCGAAAGGCAGTGCCGTGTCGAATGCCATCTTCGCCGCCACACCGACCGCTGGAGTTCCCATGTTTCAGATCCCTTGCAAGGTTTTGATGATTTCCGCAGCGACCATCTCGGCCGCCAAGTCCGCCATTTCGTCCGAGATCCCGACGAACGGTCTGGCCGGTATACGGGACGTCCCGAATTGATGGAAGGCCGCCTTCTCGTCCGCCGTCCCCATCATGGCTGAATCGTCCGTCACCTCTTGAAGATGACCGGCTCCGGTCGAAATGATAGACGCCTGCATTGCCCCCGTGTCGATCAGCGGACGAGTCCCCTGATTGTGCCCTTTCGGCCGCTTCCGTTTCAGCGGCCTCCACACCGCCCCGGACGGATCCTTGGACTGCTGGAACCCGACGCCGAGCGAACCCGCCACCCTCTGGAGCCAATCGGTAAGCACGCCCGACAGCTTAGGCCGGGACGTCAGTTGCCCCACCGTGTCCATGAACACCGGCAGCTCCTCCAGCTTCAGCTCGCTCATTCCATGCCCTCACGCTTACGCGACCCGAACGCACGCCATCGACCACTGCATCCAGTCCCAGCCCGAAGTGTTCCGCGTACAGCCCCAACGCCCTTTGAACGCCGCCCAGCTTGAATCGGAGTTCACCGGACGGGCCAGTGATCTCCCACTCGCCTTGCACGTCTACGGACTCGTCCACCTTAATGGGTTTTGCTTTGCTCACGTCCTCACCTCCCGAATTGTGACATCGACTCGCAGCGACTGAGCCTGTTGATTCTGCAACCATCGCGGACGATCCGCCACAGTGCCACCGACCACACGACACGGAAGCGAGTCGCCGCCGTCTACTCCGGCCAACCGTTTGTTGTGGAACGCCCTCTTCACGCTCTGCCGCCACTGTAAATTCCTAGCCCGATTCGTAGTCTGGCTCCGGTTCTCCGTCGAGATGATGACCACCGTCACCGGGTAGAGCCAGTCGTCCCTTAAGTTGGTCCCCTCGCCCGTCGTCTCTCCTGCGTTGCATGTGCAGATGATCGCTGGGTAGCCCGCCACCGTCGGCCCCGCCCCCTCTTCGTCGTCGCCGACGATCTGTGACACCACGTTCGCTGACGTGATCCCCGTGAGCGACAAGCCCCGGATCGTTGACACCACACCGGCAAGCACTTGGTCGATGGTAGCGGTCACGTCAGCACCCTCCTTCGGCCTGTCAGTATCATCTCCGCCTCAACCCCGTAATTGGACGAGATGAACAGAGCCCGGTACTTCGTGCCGTCAGTGATCTGCACCGTTTGCGGAATCGCCACGTAATAGACGTGCCGCCCCTCCGAGTTCGTCGCGTACGTGATCGGCATCGCATCGCACCCGAGAAGAATCGTATCGTCCCGCTGGTCGAAGATCGTGATCGTCCCCGCCATGTCCGTAATCTCGCCTGACAGGTAGTCCGTCACCCGCTCCAGCACGAGGTAGTTCGCGTTGTTTCGCAGCAGCGTCAATGCCATGCTATCGCTCCGTGTCTTCCGCTGGCGTGACCGGGTTGAACTTCACTTTCGGGACGATCTGCGCCGAGAACGCGATCTTCCGCTCCGACGAGACCTCGATTGACGGAATCCCCGCGTTGCCGGACAGCTCGTCGATCAGGCCATCTATCGAGTTGGAGCCTACCGGGAACATGCCACCCATCACTCACCCCCGTTCGTCTGCCGCGACAGCAGGCAATCCTTCCAGCGACTGCAGGACTCCCTGTGTTCCCTGAGTTCTCCGACCAGTTCCTTGATCGTCGCCGCATGAGTGTTGCACTGCTCCTTGATCGCTTCCCTATGCTCCGCCTGTTGCTTCGGCATCGCCACCGTCGTCGCGTAGTGTGCGAACCACAACGCGAACCCGATTGAGCTAATGGACGAAATCGCTGGCATGATAGCGTCCAGCGTCATTGGGTCCGCCGCCACGAAGCAGAATCTGAGCATTGCTGCGTATCCTTTCGTGAGCCGATTCGTGAGCCGACTCGTGTATCCTTTTTGTGATTGCACCGACGCCGACGATCAAGATTACCGCCAGCCAGAAAATACGCCAGATCGGTCGCGTCAGATGCACGCATTCCGCACGGCACTGTTGCGCATAGACTTGTCTCGCGTTCATATTGACTCGCCTTTTTCGTGTTTTGTGGACGCCTCTTTCGCCTGCATGAACCCGAATGACGATCCTGCCAGTGTCAGCCAGAATACGATGTCAGTCCTGCTCATGCCGTTATTGTAGCCGAAAGCGACGAACCCGAAAAAGATGATCGCCATCGCAACCTGCCACAGAAGCTCCCATTGCCTGCTCGTTTTCGGAAGTCGCATCCCATGCCCTTTACGGATGAAGTTTCTGGCGTGCCGCGAGATCGTTTTTAGAGTTCTTGTTCGCCGTTGACCAGTTCGATTTCCCCGCCACACGATGACAGATTGCCCAATGACAACCGCACTCGTGCCCGTCGGGTCCGTCCCGCCTGCACGCCAGCACGAGGTTTCGGGGATCCCATATCAGTTCGACCGGAAGCTGTTCTGTCGCGATTCGACTCACACTGACGAGATGATGATGATCGAGCTGACCGGGACCATCCAGCACCGGGCGGAACCTGCATCCGTCGCACTCCCACGTTCCAGCCAGCTTCCGATCTTTGTTTATCTTGGCCGTCGCCCGTCGGTATTCCGTCTCCCACTGCGCCCGTAGGTTCGTAGCAGCCCCGCCCGTCGCCCCCGCCTTGACGGGAGCCGCCTCCCCGAACGCCGCTTCGATTTCGCCCCGGATGTCCGCGTGCCCGCTATCGGCCGGGGCCTGCAACGACGGGACTGCCGCCCAATCTCCGCCTAAGCACAGCATCGCGAACGGAACCAACACGAACGCTAGGAACGCGACACACAGGACTGCTGTTCGTAGTCGCCTCGATTCTGGCCGCAATTCGCCGAGAGTCATTGTGACTTCCGGCTCCGGGTCGTTGTATTCGTTCGGCTCCACCCTCAACAGGATGTCCCGCGTTATCCACTCAGCCACGACCATTTGCGCCGCCGCCTTCGAGAGCTTTATTTTGTGCCGCACCGTACACCCCCTTCAATACCAGCCACCCCGGACGAAGCATGATTCGCGTGCCCCACCCGTCCAGAATCACGCTCACCATCCGACCGACACCGCCAGCGATCTCAGCGTCGTCCTCGACCACAGCGAACCTCCCGCCGTCGTCCCCGGAAGTGATCCGGACTCTATCGCCGCGTATGAACGCCATAGATCCCCCTGCAACCTCCGTCGCACTCTCGCCCGGCCCGCCCTCTGCGAGCCAGTCTGTCTGCGAGCGTCGTAGGCGTCAAGACGGCTTGCGGGCCTCCCAGATCGTATGATGAATCCTTCGGTCCGGAAAGCTGGCGTCCACGACGTCGCACAAGTCCGGGTAATGATCGCGAGCGTAGTCATGTCCGCCGATCACCCCGCACGGCTTCACGGCTCTGACGTAGCGGTCCAGATCGCCCTGCACGCCCTCCGAGGAATGATCCCCGTCGATGAACAGCCCGTCCACGCTACTGTCTGGAATCACCACGGCCCCCGGCATCCCCAGCACGATCCTGAGATCAGGCCTCGCACGCTGCAAGTCATCGACCGCCGCCCCGAGTCGCTCCCAAACGTAGACCGGCGGTTTCGCCTTGTCAGTCATCGAATTGAACAAGTCGATTCCGATCAAAGTCGCCCCGTGCGGAAGCGACCGCCCTACCCGATTGAACGACCGGCCGAGGTAGACGCCCACTTCGACCCACGTCCCGCCCGGCGGAATCTTGCTCGCCCTGTCCTCCAGCCAAGCCAGCTCCGCCCACGACATCCACCCGTCGAACTCCGGTAGCGGAGACCACAGACGCACCGGAGCCACGCCGAACCCGTTCGGATTGACCACGCCTCCGCGATGCCAGATTCTCCGCCTGTTCTCCGCCTTCATCGCTTCCATATCAGCCGTTTCGTAGAACCGCGTCGCTTCCCCGTGAACCCGATTAACTATCCGCCAGCCGTCAAACGGCAGCTCCGCGTAGTCGTGATCGTTCCGCACCCGCCGGTAGAAGTCCGAGTCGTCGTATCCGTACCGCTCGCCGAGAGTCTCGTCATAGCCCCGCACAACGCCCCACACGTCCCGACGCACAAGACACGACCCGAAGCAGCTTGGCCTCCGCTCTCCGAAGTCCCGCGTCCAGTTCACGAGTTCGATCTCGACCGTCGCCGCCGCCAACGCATCACGCAAGGCTGACTCAGGCGGAACGTCGTCCGCGTCAGAGAATAGTATCCACTCCGCCGACGTCGCTCTGGCCCCCACATTTCTTGCGATGTTCAGATTAAACGTATCTCCCACGTCCGGCACAAACATGCCTCGCAGCCGTTTCTCCAGCCCGTCTCCGACCGTCAGCGTCTTGAGCCAGTCGAACGTCCCGTCCGGGCAGCCGTAATCCACCACGATCAAGTCGAACGTCACGCCGTCCGGGGCCTGTTGCCGGAGCCACGCCGGTACCGACTGTTCCAAATGCCGCCGATACCCCTTGCAAGTGATGACGATTGAAACGTGCATGTTATCCCACCCATTCCGGCCAGATGATTTCGTTCACTGTCCGAGCGTGCCCACACCGCACGTCAGGACGCCACACAACCCGCCCACCCAACCGCTTCACGTCAAGACAATATGCCCAATCGTGAGCCGCGATTGACCCCGCCACATGAGAACGCCACGCCTTCGGAATCGTCGGACGATCAAGCCACGTCATCAAGCAGCCGCACCCTGTGAAGTCTATCGGGACCGAACCGGTAGCCGCGACCTCGTGCAGTCGCGTCGGCTCCCGGTATCTGAACGGACCCTCCGCCGTCGGCTCGCACCAGCCGCCGATCAGCCACTGCGGAGCGTGTCGGTTTCGGTAGATTCCGGAAGCCGCTTCAACCGGAACCACACCGGCCGTCACCGTCTCCCACAAGGTCCGGCATCCCGCCAGCGGAACCAGCACATCGTCCTCGACCATCCAAAGCACGTCCCCGTGTGAAGCGTCACGAAGCTGCTGCATCGCCGACGCAAGGAACCGTGACACATTGTGCGACCGCTCGCCGTCCGTCGCCAGAGGGGCCGCTATCGGCGTCACGACGACCGAGTCGAAGACGTTCCCCCACCGAGCCGCCTCCCGCCGGATGTCCAGCCGCATCCCGGCAGCCGCCTTGTCGCACAAGATCACCAATTCCACCGGCTGCGTCAGCTCCGCGAACCGCACCGACATCGCGACCGACTGCATCCAAACCGGAAGCAGTTCCGGTATCCGTCCGGACAAGAGCGTCCCGACCGTCAGCCTCGCGTTCCGCCTGCGGATCACCTCCCGGAGTTCATCGCACCCAGACTCCTTTTCCTCAAGCAATGCCGACCAGCTTGCGTCGTGTTGTCGGTACAGCAGCACGGCCTTCGACGTGACCGGCTCTCCGAACCGAATCACCCGCAACGCCAGATCCCAATCCCACAGCGTCGGAGCGTCGATCCAGCCGCCCGCCGCGACGAACGCCGCCCGATGGTAGAGCGACGTCGTGTTGACCGTGTTGTAGCCCCAGCGGTCCCACGCCGCGAACTCAGCCGGGAGCCAGTGCCGCCCGTCATAACGCCCACCGACCGCCTTTGCCGAGCCGTAGACCAACGGGACGCCGGGAGACCACGCCGCCAGCATGTCCGCGACGTAGAATTCCGTCAGTTGATCGTCCGAGTCCAAGAACACTAAGAACTCGCCGTGAGCCGCCGCCGCCCCCCGGTTGCGTGCCGCACAGACTCCGCCGTGCATCGCCGCCGTCACCACGATCAGGCCGGACGACGCGAACCTGTCCGCCAGCTCCACGCTACCGTCCGTTGAACAATCGTCGGAGTAGATCACCTCGCACATCACCGACTGAGTGAGTGCCGACACAATCGCTTCGACCAGCCACGCCGCCGAGTTCCGCCCCGCGATGATGATCGACACCGGAACCGGAAGCCGCCGTAGCGCGACCCGCGTTTGATCAGCCACAGCGTCCGAGATTGTCACCGGCAGCGGGTCGCCGGATTGTGCATGAGTCAGCTTCTTGCGTTCCCGCTGTGCCGTCGGTTGAGCCTGCGAGATACTCACCAGCTTCCCCCCGGCTCGTCGATCATCAGCCACGCCAGAGTGTCGCACTGCGTCCCGTTGCCAGTCACCGGAGGAGTCCCGCTGTACGCCAGCGTCGCGTCCTTGCCGTTCACGACGAAGATGCCCGTATCGGCCGCGACCCCTTTACCGACGACGAACCCCGCGTCCTGCCCCGCCAGCACGAACTCCCCGACGCCCATCTCGGCAGCGAAGCCGTGATTCAGGCCGACGTCTTGGCCCGCCAGAACGTACGCCGCTGCATCCGGAACGATCACTCGCGTCGCCAGCAAGCCGGACGCCTGCCCCGCTAGCGTAAACGACCCCACGTCCGCACCGACTGTTTTGCCGACGATGAAGGCAGCGTCTTGTCCGGTTAGCGAGAACGATCCGGCATCGGCTGCCAATAGTCGTGTCCGCGTTAAAGCGGCGTCTTTTCCGCTCACCCCGAATGCCACGACGTCAGCATTCACCTTGTTAGCCCACAGACGCGGGGCTTGCCCTTCCAACGAGAACGATCCCGTTGCCGCCGACAACTCACGTTGAAACAGTAGGTTGTGGTCCAGCTCCCACCACGGCGACAGCGTCGTGCTGATGCTTACGTTGTCGGCACTCGGTAGCCATCCCGCTACGTTGTAGCCGAACCTCATCGCATGTTGCGCTACGCTGTACGGTTGAGCTGCGTAGACCGAATGAACACCGACTTCCAGCACCAACCTTGCACCGGACGTTATTGTCCTAGCTGTACTTGTGTTGCCAGTGACTGTGCGGTTTTCCATCACTTCATTATTGTTAGCCTCAGCCGTGCTTTCGCCGCTGTACGCCGAGTAAACACCGCTATTGTTCTCCCCGACTAGATACCCCCTGAACCTCACGTAATGAAGATCCGTCGCGTAAGCGGAAGCAGTTGTCATCTTGTCGATTTGACACTGCAAACGCCACGGCGTAGCCGCCGGGATCGTTTGCGCCGCCAGCGGCGGACTGACGTATTGCTTGTAAAGGACGTACGTATGCCAGAGACCGTCCGGGCCTTCCATAGCCACACCACTGCCGCCGTCATCCCCGCTATGTATCTTCGTCGTCAACGTGTCGGCTTGCGGGACGTCTGAGCTCATCGAGCGTGTACCGATGAACGTCCGCCACTCCGTGCTTGTATCTCTGGAGAACGGCGTCGCTGACTGAGCGTACGGCAGGTAAAAACGAGTAGCCATGATCGCCCCTCATCCGCTGACGATCAACCACCGGACGCCGACATCGCCGCACCGCCGACGCCACGAGACAACGCCCCGATTTGATTGTCGATCTCTGCCAGCCGTGGCCGCTCAATCGTGTTGATCGCGAGCGTCAATTCCCGCAGTTCCTTCTCGTACGGGACCATCAGTCGCTGGAGTTCCGCCCGACGCTCTCGCATGACCGCTGTCGATTCCATCAACCCGGCCTTCTCTCGCTGGAGTTCCTCACGCAAGGCTACCATTTCCGGATGTTTTGTCGCCGCTTCACTCATCTTTCGACCTCCCCAAAAACGCTGAACCGCATGACCGCACATCGAACGCCTCGAATTACGTAATAGTCAAAACCCCGGTCGAAGCCGAGAAATCTACCGTGAACGTCTCACCACTCGCCAGCGTCAACGACGACCCGTAGTCCCACCAGCCAATCAGACCATCGGCCGGAGAAGCCGCCGTGTCGTCGTACAGCGTCACGTACCGGAACGGCGCAATAGATCCACCGGCCGCCGTGAACGTCACGTCAGCACACACCAGCTTGTAGACTCCGGCCGTCTGCGACGAACTGGAAATCGTGACTGCCGTCCCGCCTGTCGTGTATCCGTTGCCGTTCGCGATCTGCGTCAGATCCGAAAGCACCGTGTTCGCACTCGTCGGAGCCGTCAACGTCAGCACGATTTTCAGCGTGTCCGTTCCGAGGTTAAAATTCTTCTCCGCGAGCTGTTCTACGAACGAATTGAATTTGTTGAACGCCGCCACGCCTCACCCCCTTTGTTTGAAAGCGGCCTTTGTAAGCTACCGACCGTTTCGTCGCCAGTTTACTGAGCCAGTTGGTAGAACCACTTGTACGCCGTCGCCGCCGTCAACGCCGCCGAACCGGCCGTCAGCACCAGAGTCGTCGTCGTCGTCGAAGGCCAAGGGCTTGCCGTCCCATAAAGCTCCGACGTGATCGCGTTGGCCGGAGTGAGTTGGACGTTCGGAGCCGCCGTGTATGCCGCCGCAAAGGTCAGCGTCGCGACCACACCGGCCGCCGTCGGAGTCGTGCCAGTCGTGACCTCAATCACACCAGACAAGTCTGAGCCCCGACTCACCGCCACCGTCGGTCCGGTCCCCGCCCCGACACCGGCTGCGATTGCCGGAGCGGCCGTGCCGCCGATCAAGTGAGAGACCGTGACGACCTCCGCCGCTTGCCCGGAGATGCCGACGCAGTCGAACACCGGAGACCCGCCAGCCGTTCGGCAAATGAAGCACAACCAGCACACCGCCCCGCCCGCCGTCGGCTGCGTCGGCTCCGTCCCGTTGTTCGCACGCCAGTTGATCGTCCCGAAAGACGTTCCCCACGTCACCGTCCGCGACCCGGTCCCGTCTTGAATCAGCCCGACAGCGAACGTCATCCCCACGTAGAACGACGACGTATTCACCTCCAGCGTCCGGTTTCCTCCGAGTGTCACCGTTTGCTTTGGGGACTTCCGCAAGTCGAATGTGACCGTCGCCCCGTCGGTTGCCGTCGTAATCCCCTTCCTTGGGGCCGACGATGTCCGGCAGACCTCTACCCATTGCGGAACCGAGTATCCGTCCAGTCCGATGCAGTCGAGAACGACCAAGTCCCACCCGGCCGCCGTCGGGTCTTGCACCGGGGCCAGCCCGTTGTCCCAACTAATGTTCACAAACCAAGTATCCACCCGGCCACCCGTGCCGTCCTGATACCTGTGCAGCGTGATCCGTTGCCCGACTGAGACGTTCGTGGCCGACAGCGTCCGGTTCCCCGCCTCCGTCAGAATCTGCTTGTCCGATTGATCGAAGTCGAAGGCAACCGTCGCCCCGTCCGTTGCCGTCGTCCACGCTTGGAACGTCGCGTTCGTCTGTAGTTTGTCGTTTGACGACGGGTAGATCAGCAATTCCGAGTCTTCGAGCGTCGTCCCGTCTGTCGAGTCCCATCGCGGAATCGAGTTCAGCGTCGAAGGGTTCGGCCCGACTGCCCCGCCTGTTCCGGCTCCGACCTTCACCCACGCCAGCGAATTGGTCCCGACGATTTCCGAGCCAATTGCCGCCGTGCATTGCCAAAGCGTGTTGCCGAACGTCGTGCCGCCTTGCACTGGAACCAACGCACCGGCCGCCTTCGACCCGGTGAAGAGATCCTCCGCCCGAGCCGGAGTGACGCCCGCGAGGTAAACACCGTTTTCCGACACCGTCGTCTGCGCCGTGAGCAGCACGCGGTCGCCAGCGACAAGCACAACACCGTTGACCGTGTCCCCGGCGTTCAGGCCGGTCGCTATCGTCAAGTTCGCCAACGACGCGACGACGCACGGCTTCTTCAGGTGCGTCGCCCCGTCGGCCGCTGTCGCCGGTTCCGTCAGAAACACATCGGACGTTCCAGCCGTGAACGTGACCGCCACGCCAGCACCGCTTGAACCGGCCAGCACCTTGTTGCGAGTCAGCGTCGTGCCGCCCGACAGCGTGCCGATCCCCACTTCCCACAAGTTAGCCGACCGATGCCGCACGCAGTAGTAGAACGCCTTTGAGTTGCCTATCGCTGTGAGGAACGTCTGGTGTCCACGGTATGCCCCGTCGAGTGCGAGGTTTCCGGTCCCGGTCGAAGCAGTCGTTTCACGTACCGCGTCTGCCCAATGCATAGTTCACACCCTTTTTAGGCTTTTCAATCGGTTCCGATGTCAGCTTGAACCGACTCGGCTCGTTCAGGCAGTACGCTTTGGACGCCATCGCCGCCGCCTCCGTCCCGTCCCACGCCGGGCCGCACCAGATCGCACGGCCCCGCGACGTGACTTGCCACCACGTTCGCACCGGCTTGACCTCGACCGCAGCTACCACCGGATCCACCGCTGGAGCCACCCACGCCTCGACTGCGGCGTCCAGCTCCGCCGTCGTGTGAACTACCGTCCCGCCCGCCTCAAGCTCGTCTTGGCTCATCTCATCGCTCCGGAGTAGTCACGCAAGACCATTCTGCACCCGCGAACACCGTGTCCACGGACAGCACTTGGTAGCGGATTGCGTCCGCACCCACGATCACGTCGTTCCGCTTGATGACCCGGCCGAGTGCCGTCGGATTCAGCAGAGCGTTCGGAACCACGAACCGAATCGCCTTCGCGTCCACCCCGACGCCATCCACGGTTCCGTCCGCTGACGTCAGTTCTTCCCGGAGCATGACCGCAATTGAGACTGTCGTGTTGCCAGCGTTCCTTTTGAGAACGACCGACCCGGCTTCGACGTCGTCCCAGACAAGGTACTCTGTCGCATGATCGACTGCCATCACGTCCCCCCGAAGACAACACCCTCGAACGTATCCGAACCGGACTCGGACGCCGTTTGCTTGTCGATGGCAGCCATCTGCTCCAAAAGGAACTTCTGGTACTCGACCCACGAGTAGGATCGTCCATCAATCGAGTAAGTCGGCTTCGGCGAAGCTGAGATACTCGCCAGCGTCGCCGCGTAGTTCGCCTTCGCCGTCGCGAGGTTTTCTGCAATCGTTGGCATTTAGCACCCCAACCATGTGACGGCTTGACCCGTCGAATCTGAGATCACGTACAGCTTTGAAGGATCGTCGATCTCAATCAGAATTTCCTCGTTTTTTCCTAGCTGAAATCCGTCCGTCGCGGCAGCACTGATCCCCGCCGTCACACCGACCAGCCCGACGTAGACATGAGTCGCCGCATTCTCGACGCTCGCTTTAACTCGCACCCCTCGAAGCAGCCTCCGACTCGTCGCCGTCAACTGGAGAGCCGTCGCCCCGATGGAGCCCAGCGACCCGTGATAGATCGTCCCGACAGTGTTGATTCGCATCGTCGCCCCCCCCGTTTAATTCGATCCGCCGAACGTCCGCTGGCGGATCATATCCGTTCGGCCGATTCGCGAAAGCCGAGTCATTGCGCCGGAACCCAGCGATCCTCGAACCAGCACGCCCGGCCGTTGCAGACCTTCGTTCGCACCCACTTCCCGGACGCCGCCTTGGTAGGCTCCGGAGCCGCGACCGACACCGCCACCGAGAGCTGTGCCCGGATTGACCGGCACATCGCACAGTTCGGATCGCTGCACACCGCAGACGTGAACGTCCTCCCGTTCCACACCGCCGCCTGCGGAGTCGGTTGAGTGTAGAACCACGAGTCACCATTCCGCACGACCGGCAGCCCCGGCGGTCTGTGCAAGTAGGACGCGAACGCCCGCAGCTTCTCCAACCGTGGCCTCAGTTGCTCCAGAACGTCCGCGTAGAGATACGCCGTCGCCACGTCAACTTGGACGTCAACCTGAGTCGCGTCACCCGTGATGACCGTGACGCGATCCGCCAACCCAGCTCGCCGCACTTGGTCCCGCGTCGCCGCCGCCGTGACCGGGTCCAACTCGACCCCGATGATCCTCACGCCCGGCCACCGCTCCGCCGCCGCGAACAACCAGCGACCATCGCCACAACCGAGATCCGCGTAGGCAACCTTCGGTTCCGGCAGCAACGCCAGCACTCGCACGACCTCCGCCAAAGGAGTCGGGGCCGCCGCCGGAGTCCCACTGGTCGCGTCGCTGTAGCAGACACCAGCCGGAGGAGTCGGCCGTTCCCCGGCCATTCCACACGATCCCCACACCAACGCCGCCACAGCGACACAGACCCACGTCAATCGCATGGTTTACCTCAGTTCGTCAAACGCCGGGACCGCCACAAAGGAATGAGGCCCGAACGTCTGCTTGAAGTGCCCGTCCGTCAAGTAGCCGCGTCCGCCGTCGCCGTACTTCGTGCCCCAGCTATTCGCCATGTCGTAGAGCCACTGCGTCCCGTCCCAAAGCACGTCGTCCACGAGAACCGCATGGTTTCCGGAGCCGTTGTCGATTCCACAGACCCCGCCATTGAGTCGGGCGAAATTGTTCCCAGCCATCACTGCGACGATGCACGGGATCCGACAGGCCAACGCCGTTCGCAACGCCATCAACCCCATCAAGGCGTAGCACTCCAGCCCCTTGTACTTGGCCGCTTCCTCGTCCGCGTCCGCCGGTTGATTCTTCGGGTAGATCATTGTCGCTGAAACGAGTGACAACGGCGCGAACCCGTCCCGTTGGGCTACGTCGATGTCGTCGAGAATCACGCTTCCGTTGTCGCGGCCTCCGTTCATCTTGGAGTAGGAATACGCCCCGCTGAACAGCAGCCCGTCCCTCCGTCCACCGACGAACCGCGTCCTTGCCCCGCATCCGGCCAAAGCGTGCCCGTTGCAGCTCCCGTAGGAAAGCTGGTCGAGAATCCACTCCGGGCCGAACAAGTCCCGCGACTTCTCCCGGTCCGACCTCGTCACGACGGCCTTGATCTCGGCCTCCGTCCAAAGCGGCATGTTCGGATCGCTCCCGAACGGCGGTAGACTGCACACCCGGTTCACCGGCATCGGCAGCGAACCACACCGCCGCTCGAAGCCTCTTTCGTCAACGATCACGTCCACCATTATCGCGAACTCCAAGCCTTAATTGCCGCCTCGAACTCCGCCTCCGTTTTCGGTAGCGGGACCACTGCGAGCTTGGCCGATACGGTATCGTCCCGGATCAACAGAGTCGCACCTTTCGCCCCGGCCGTCTCCGCCAAGAACGCCTTGCCCACCGCCTCATTCGTCGTCCGCGTGTAGATCGCGACCCGGTGCCTGTCGCTCAGAGTTTGCCAGTACTTGGACGCCATCAGGCTCGCGTACTCCGGGCTCCGCTCCGACAAGTCCGCGAACACCACCAACCCCAGCACCCTGTTCGTTGCCGGTTCCGGCCTTGGTTCCGGTCTTGGCTCCGGCCTTGGTTCCGGCTGAGGAGGAGGCATCGGCCCGTGATTCGCCGTGACCCTCAGACTCGTTTGCGTCTTCGCCGTGTAATCCGTCAGGAAGAACTCGACCCACGCCCCCGCGTCGAGACTGAACGCGTAGCCGAGATTGTTCGGAAGCGTCACCAGCCGCACCGAGCCATGCCGCGACGATTGCCAGCCGATATTCCCCGTCGCCGTCGCGAGGAACAACGACCCGGAATCGACCGTCGCCGCCGTGACCGTCTTTCCGGTTTCGTCCGTGATCTTGATCGTCGAGTCGGACGGAAGCGGCGGAGTCGGTTCAGGTTTCGGGTCCGGTTTTGGTTTCGGGTCCGGCTCCGGTTTCGGCTTCAACTGGTCGATAATGATCGGAACCCACCGGTCGATGATCGCCTTCCAGTCGATGTCCTTAGTGACCTGCGCCACCACGATCGGCTCAACCGGCTTGACAGGACCGACCGGCTTCGTCTCCACGTCCGCCTGAGCCACCACGACCAACGGCTTGATCTTGTCCGCCTCGCCTTGCGTGAGCCACCCGAGCTGAACCGCAATCGCCAGCAAGAGGAGTGTCGCGGGCGTCACGAACCATTTCCATTGATCCAGCTTGCTCACCACCACCACGTCCTTCGCCGGTTTCACCTCTTCCACGTCGCACCCCCTGAGTTGAAGCTTCACTCGACCGAACTGGCCGCCTGTTCCGTGATCCCGCACGCCATCGCCAGAGACACCACGGTTGAGTCGTCCGTCTCGCAACACTCCGCTATCACCGCGTCCGCCAGCATGAACGACTCAAACTTCGTCATCGGAACGTCTGCGTCGCCCCGGACCCTACGGGCCGTCCGTCGTCGCAACTGTTCCGGCGCCCGCGTCTGTTGAGCCTTCACGTTCGCCCGCATCGCAGCCGGAGACGGCTCATCGTTCCGCTGGAAGCACGACATCAGCAGCGGCAGAACCTGCGTCAGAATCGTGACGATTGTAATCGGGTCCAGCCCGACGTTCGCCGGTACGCGGGCCGCACATGCCCTAGCCTGCTTGTCCAGTTCGTCGCTCATCGGATTCCCTTTCGTGTTTCGTCACCGTGCCCAGTCACCTTCCAACACCGTACCGCCGCCCCGCCGATCTGTAAAGATGCCACCATCAAACGAAACGGCCCCGACTTTCGCCGGGGCCGTTCGTTCGCGTCGTCATCGACCGCCTCAGATTTGAACCAGAATCAACTGCTTCATCGTCCGAATCTCTCCGCCACGCCGAGCGTTGAACATCCGCACAGCGTCCTCTGGCGTCCCGTCTGGAGACTCGACCACAACGGCCGCTCCCTCCGGCTCAGTCCGTTGCCGAACCGAGTAGCTGCGGATCGTACCCACGGCTTCCGTCTCCACCGGACCCGCGTCCGCCTTCTCCGACTCCAGACCAGCGTCCGGATTTTTGAGTTTCGCCATCACAACCACCCCCCGCGTTGAACCGAGATTTGCACCGCTCCGGCTTACGCGACCGGAACCCATCGCCTCACACCGTTCATGCAGCGTTCTTGACTATTTGCCTCGGCTCCCACGTCGAAGCCGCACCGCGTTCGCTCGCCTTGACGCGGTAGACCACGTCCAGAGTGAACTCAGCTTCCGAGTTGGCCGGAGCCTGCACGACAGTGATCGGCCAGTTTTCCATGTACCGGAACGCCTTGGTCAAGTCACCGAGGAACCAGCTCGTGTCGGTCCCGAGCCGAGCCGCCAATTGTGCCGAACTGAGGATCTGGTATCCGGAGATCGGATTCGCCCAATTGACCGCGTTCGGGTTGCCAGAAGTAGCGAAGCCCGGAGTCGTAGTCGTCACCTGAGTTGCGGTCAGGATTCGTTGGGCAGTCCGCAAATTCTGGCGAGTCACCACCAGATGCTTTGGGTTCACCATGATCGGCTCGCCCGTGTAAGGGTCCGTCAATTGATTGAACATCAGCTCCGCCGCATCGACGTTGGTCCAGTCCACCAACGCATTGCTCGTCTTGCTGTTGATGTAGGGAGTCGAAGTCTGGTAGGTCGCGTAAGACGTGCCTTTCCACTTGTACCGGTGTGCGGTCCGGTTCTCGTCGATAACGCAGTCGATCAACCGCTTCTCCTTGTTGATCGCGAGCATCTCGCCGACTTCGGAACATCGGTTTTGCAATTGGCCGGTCAAATCGAAAAAGATTGCCTCTTTCGTGACGTGAACCATCAACCCGCTTTTGGTCGTGAGCGGAGTTTCGATGTAGTCCTCAGACACACCAGCGACCGGGTACGCCATGCCTTCGCCGACGGTCGTGCCCTCGTCGCCGATCCGGCTGATGCCCGGAATTTTCTGCCCGTTCAGTTGGGTCGATTCCGTAGGGATAACGTTGGAAAAGACGTTCTCTTCCATGTCGTACGCCTGCATGATCGACGTCACCAGCAACTGGCCAGTGATCCGAGAGAAGCCCCCGGACGTGACCGCACCGGATTCTTCCAACAGCTTCATCGTCACGCCGCCATGACCGCCATATCGCGGGTTCCAGCTCATCACGGCTTCGTGACCGCCGTCAATGAACGACTCCGCGATTTCTCGCAGCGAAACGTCCTTCAACGTGATTTGCTTCGAGTCGAGTCCCTCCTGAAACAGCTCGAAGAACTTGTCTTCGTTGCCGTCTCGGACGTGAGCCAAATGCTCTCTCTTCAGATTCTTGATGTTCAGCATTATCGACCTTTCGTGTTGCTTGGTTGAATAGATTCGATCACCGCCGGAGCGGGTCAGCGGAGTTGATAGGCCGAAACGTAATCCACGTAAACCGACTCGGCAGCGGCCGAGCCGATCTTCATCGCGACGCCAGCCTGCATCGCGGCCGCCGATGCCAGAAGCAACGTGTGAACAATCGGGACGCCGTTCGCGTCCGCCAGTTGGACGTCATCCACGTAGTACCGGGTCGTGCAAGTCGTCGCGTCTTCCGGTTGCGTTTCGATCCGCAGAGTCTGCGCAGCCGATCCGCCTGCGGTCGTTCCGCTGGTCGTTGAATACTGGGTCGTGCCACGGCTCGACCCGCAACGCCACACGGTTTCGCCGTCCACCTTGTAGATGTAGTGGCCGTCGTTGGTCGTGACCACGCCGCCCCCGTTGTCCACAAGCGTGTTCGCGGATGTCAGCACTGAGCAGAACCCCGCCAGCACGTTCAGCTTGTTCGTCGATCCTTCCGCGAACTGGATGCGGGCCTCATACACCATCGGCTTGTCAGCCAAGTCCTTGAAGTTCTTCTGAGTCGTCCCGATTGCCACTTCGTCGTTATCCGCTGTCAACCCGTACAACAGAACCCGACCGCCCGCATAGCTGGCGTCAATGTCCATTGTCGTGTTCGTGTCAGCCTTCAACGACGTCCAAAGGTGCGTAATCACGTACCAAAGGAAGTCATCGAAGAATCCGTAGAACTGTCGCTCTCTCGTCGCCTGTGCCCTTGGGACCACGTTCATCTTTATCACTCCTCTAACGGTTTGAATTGAACAATCGACTGCGTCCGGCTGCTGCCGGTCAGATGTTTCCGCTGGACTTGATGCGTTGCATGAACCCCTTGGCGTCGCCCGCTGGCTTGCTGGCCCCGGCTGATTCCATCAACGGCCGGGACGTCGCCGGTTTCGCCGGACCCGCTACAAGCGGCCACGACTCCAACAACAGCGACCGGTGCGCGTCGTCCTTCGCCTCGACCAACGCCCTCACACGCTCCGGCTTCACCTCCCGTCGCGATTCCATCAGCGTCAACCGGGCCGAGAGTTCGGCGTTCTTGACAGACTGCGATTCGATCAGCGACCGGAGGCCCTTGATCGACTCCAGAACGACCGACTCCGCGACCGGCACATCGGCCGCCACCGGTTCCGCTGGAACCGCTGCACCGCTCTTGAGGGTTTCGTGAGCCGTCAGTATCTCTTCGATTCGCGCCATCTTGGCCGCGATGTCCAGCGACTCGTCCTTGACCACCGCCGCCACCGCCTGCTCGAAGGCGTCCGCGATTGCCTCGTCCGGGTTCGCCTCCACTTCCATGCCATCGTTCGACATCGGCATCGGCATGTTGTAGGGAGCATCCATCAAAGCAGAGTCGCCGCCTTCCATCTCCACGAGATGTTTCGCCTTATAGATCGCACATTTGCCGGACTCAACCAGCTTCCGAATCGACGTTTTGACCACTGTCGCCCCCTTGTCGGCATCGACCGACTCAAAGATCCCCTCGTTCGTTGCCGGGCGTCCTACGATGTCCACCGATACGGCACTTGTCAGCGACTCCACCACCGTCTGGCCATCCCTGCGGACCGTCTCCCCTTCGGCGTTGTGAGACAACCCGAACTGTTTCGGGAACCGCTCCGCCGACTCGCAGACGGTACTCGCCGCCGAATGACTCTTGAGGAAGTGGAGATCCCCGTAGACGCCGTCATCCCGACGAGTCACCCCACGCAGTTCGCCGAACCCCTCCAAGAATCCACGCTCCGCCTTCGGCCGCGACTTGTCGGGATGATCCACGTTGACCTTGAGACCCTCGTAGATACGGACGCCGTCGTCCATTGCTTTGTCTGAGTAGACCCGGCCGTTCTTCGAGACGCGGCCGAGAATCTTCACCCCGCGAATGATACCGGCATCCCGGTCCACCGCGTCCGTCGCCAGATTCTCGCTGACGACGGTTTCGAGCATCTGCGTCCTGATCGACTTCATCGCCTTCGTTTTCATATCGACTCCGTTTGTTTGTGTCGCGTCATCCGAGTGACTGCTGACCAACATCAAAGGGATTCGACTAGAGAACCGAAACGAACGCAAGCGACGATTCCAAAAAAGATTCAGCCGGTCCGTCGCCACCATCTCACGGGGACGCCTTCACGGCCGCCCCGACATAGGAGATGTAACAGCGGCAATTCACGTGAGGCTCCGGAGGCCCTCCCGGAAACTTCCGCGACCACACCGGCCGCGTCGTGCCGTTCAGTGGAGCACAGACCGGGCAGACCTTGGCATCCCCGGACGTGACCCAGTAGTCGTCCTTGCTCAGCCCGACGGTTTCTTCGATCCCGTATTCAGACCCGAAGTGTTGCGCCCGCGTCGTCTCCGTCGTCGCGACGTTCGACCACCGAGCCGGGCCGAGCCATCGCACCGTCACTTGTCGGAGATCCGCCAGCCTCACCGGCTTGCCGTCCACGACGATTCCACGCAGCGACACCCGGAGGCCAGTCCGCGTGTTCTTGATCATGTCCCTCGCGATCCTCGCCCCCGTGCGGTTCGCCCACGCTTCCGCCCGTGCCGCCGCCCTCACTTCGTCCAGCCCGTGAGCGAACGCCGACGCCGCGAACGTCAGCAGCAGCAACGCGATCAGGACTTCCTCGATTTCCTTTTGGGAATCGTCCCACCACGTTTCCGGGACGTTCCGGATGTCCGGCGGATTCCCCAGCAGCTTCTCCAGCTCACGCCGTTGGTTCGCCCCCACGCGGGACAGCAACGCCGCCAGCTTCGCCTCACGCTGCATTCGGTCTTCGAGTTCAGCCACATCGTTCCTTCACCGGAGCATCTCAGCCAGAGTCATCGCCCGACAGCTCGCCACAACCTGCGCCGCTACGAACCCGTGCATCCACCACTGCCTCCCCTGCGAGGTTTCCCCGCCCGACGGGTACGAACAGGACTCCGCCGACTCATGCCGACGAAAGGCCGCGACGCCCTCATGTTTGATCACACCGGAAGGCCGCCGCTTGGCCGCCACCTCGCCAGCGGTTTCGATCTCGCCGCACTCTGCGTCCGTCTTCATCCCCGCCCCTTTCGCGTTCAACGCATCACGGATAATCCCGAATCGACCGCAAGACCTGCAACGCCTCTTCGGTCGTTTCTACCGATTCGAGGGCCGCCCCAACCGCAGCTTGTTCCGTGTCACTCAATTCTGGAGAGTCGATTGATCCGTCAGAAGCGTCGTCCAGATACTCCTCAGCCTTCACATCTGGGATCGACAACGCCGTAAGCATCCCCTTCGCGATGACACGAGACCCGCCCGCCTTGAACTCGTCGAGAATTTTTCGGATTGCCTTCGTGTTGCGATTCCACTGTTGCGTCGAGATGTTAGCCATCTCACCAGTCGCGCCGCTCACGTCAGCACTGGACGCGGCGGGATTCGGAGTCCCATCGGCAAGAATTGGCGAGACGTAGCCGATCAGCGGATTTAGGATTCCGTTCAACACATCAGCACTAAGCGACGGGAAGGCCGCTTGCATCGTAACCAGTGCCGTTTCCGGCGGAATCCGTTTGCTAGTCACCGCGTCGAGAATGTTCATCAGGCTGCCGATTTGCGCCCCATTAAGAGCCGACGCCGCGACATTCTCGGAACCAGCATCGACCACGCCTCCGGGTGCCGCAGACGCGATCTCTCCGCCTATTGCCGCCGACGCACTCGCCCCGGCCGCGACCTCCTCTTCGTAGTCCCGGCCGAGTTCGACCGCCGCCGTACGCAGCGAAGTCGCCCCAAGCCCGACCTCCTTCACCAATTGATCGACAAGCTGCGACCGATCACGGCTCGCCGGACTCGTGAAATCAACCGTGATGTCGATCAGCTCTTCCAGCCGGTCGCACGGGACGCCCCGCGTGTCGAGCCACCCGAGTTGCACCGCGTACCGAACGACCTTCCACAGCAGCGACTTGTACGCCCCGCCGTAGAACTGTTGATCGGCCTCACGTGCCTTTACGAACGGGGCCTCCGCCACGAGTCCGGAGGCAAAGTTGTTGTTGGACGCATCGCCTGAAATCATCGCGTAAGGCATCAGCCACCGCGTTCCGATCAGCCGCTCAAGCATCTCCTCAACCACTTGGAAGCCTGCGTTCCGCTCCGCACCCAACGGGCCGGGTTTGTATTGCTTGCCGATCCCCACCCGGAGGATCGACCCCTCTTTGTAGGTGACGGTCCGTTCCTGCCGCGATCCGTTCCGGCCGTTCTGGACGTTCCCGCCGATCCCCGGAGATCCCGAACCCATGATCTGAGACGCCGGAGTCCCGGCCGCGTACTCCTCAATCCACGCTATCGCCGACTGGAGAGCTGCGCCATGCGACAAGTTCCGCACCAGCTTCCCCACCCGATTGATCCGGTCGAGAACCGCCAGCCAGTCCGAGATCCCACGCTTGGCCGATCTCGGCACGTTCCGCTTGATATGGACGAACCGCTCCGGCGGAAAGAACTCGTAGTCGCGACCGGCTCCGTCGTAAACGACATGGTAGCCCTTCGCCCGAGACGGCCGCTTGAAATCCGACAGCACGCCGAACGACCACGACGGGACGAAACAATCGAAGTCGATTCCGAAGGCGTGACTGATCCACGGCTCAAGGCTCCGCCCGGCCGCTGGCTCCGTAAGCTGCACCGTCTCAATCGGTTCGCAGATGATGTCGTTGCCGTCCCGCTCAATCGGCAAGCACGCTTCGCCGTCGTCCCGGCTCCGCTGGTGGATTTCCGTGTCCAGCCCGTTGATGAACCCGTTGTTTTCGATGAACCGGTCTACCACACGCTTCACGTCGTCCACCAGATCCGGCGGAACATTTTTTCGGGCCGTTGCCCGGACTCCGACCTCAATGCCCTTGCCGAAGATGTAGACCCGCAAGGCCGTCGTGACCGCTTCCGTCAATTCGTTCAGTCCGATCACCCGACGAACGGACGCCAGTTGCCGGTGAAGGTCCGACTCGAATTGATAGACCGGGCGGAATCTTCCGTCGCTCCGGTCTTCAATGATCGCGTACACACCGCCCGGCGCAGACCCGGTTGCGGAGTCCCAATCGTTTTGCGGGAAGTCTTCCCACGGGACCATGTCGCCCCATACTGACTCGACCAGTTCTTCGGTTGCCATGTTCAGCGGGCCTTCCGTGCGGATTGCACGGAAGAACGCTATTCCGGCCGCCCGTTCACGTCAAGACGGACGGACTCGCCCGGCTCACGAGATCTGACAGGCAGTCCGCCCCCGCTTGCCGTGCCGCCTTGGCTCCGGAGTGAAGTCCAGCCCCTCGAACGCCTCACGGAACTTCCGGAGTGCCGACGCCTCAATCTTGTTCATCTGTTGCCGCGTCATCACGTCCTCGCCGGACGCCACTGCGAGCGTGTGAATCTCGCAGATCCTCAACCCGGCTCCGATCCTCACCAACTCCAACAACTCTTCCGAAGACCGACTGACCGGCCGCCCGGTTTCCGTGTTCTCGAATGTATGCTCGCCTCGCCTTGGCATTTCCAACCCTTCGTTGTTCGTTTGCAGATCCGACACCGACCGCACAACGACACACGCGACCAAAGGGATTACACCGACACTGACGACACTTCCGTTTCGTCCGAGATCCAGCACCCGTCGAGAATCGTGTTGAAGGCGTCGGCGCAAGCGTCCACCTCGTCGTCGGGTACGGACGAGTCCGGGAACCGGTCGAGCCGGTCGAGCAGCCGCTTGTTCCAGTCGGCTCTCACCATGTCCACTTGCCCCGAATTGACAGCCGCCGCGAACCGCGTCGCCCGCGTCGCCTTGTTTCCGATCACCGGGCCGCTCGACCAATTGCAGCCATTCAGCATCCGGGCGAAGTGGGCAACCTGCGACTTCCCGGCCTGCCCCGGATCTTGCGGCAGCCGTTGATGCACGCTAATCCCGTCCATGTCCGCCGCCTGTTTGATCCTCGCATCACGGCCGCCCGTTTCCCACTGCCCCGCGATCAGGTCGAGAATCACGTACCGGCCGTTCCCTTGAACTCCCATCTTGAGACCGGCCGTCCAGTCGCCGCTCCCTTCCAACGCCGCCAAGTCCCAGCCCCTCACGATATGCGTCGCCGTCGGCTCCCAATCCAGCACGCCGATACTTCCCGCCCGGAAGAACATGCCGCCCGTCAGCCGGACCTTCCAGTTTCCCCCGAGGAGCCGCATCCGTTCGACCGTTGGCAACGCCATCAGATTCGCCCGGTAGCCGGGGTCGAGCCGCTCAAGGGCCGGATTGTCCTCCAGCTTCGCCGGGATGAACGTGAACGATTTCGGGAACGATCCCGGATGCCGCCGCCGCAGTTCGTCGGCCGAGTCGCCCCACACCAAGACGTCGTCCACCCGGACAAACCATCTGAGCACGCCAGCCCGCTCCGGGATCGGATTGCCAGTCTCTTCGTCGACCCACCACGCCACGAGCGTCGCGACCCAAGAGTCCGCGTCCGGGTTCGTCGTTGCCCGGACGTAGGGCTTGATGCCGCACGTTGACCGGTTCCGGCTCAGCATGTACCAGAATTGCTTCTCCGTGAACGATGTCAATTCGTCGAAACAATTTTGATTGACGAAACCGAACGAACTCACATAATGGTTTTCGCCCTCGATTGTCAGGTCAAATACCGTCCGTTCCCCAACTGGAGTCAATTCGCATGAACAAAGCTGGACGTCCTCCGAAGCCAAGCGTCGTTCCTTCGTGTATGGGTGGTCGAACTCAAATCGACGCTTTTGGGTATGTTCTCGAATACGCCCCACACCACCCGGCCGTGACAAAACGGGGTTTCGTCCGCCAACATCGGCTTGTGATGGAAAAAGTTCTCGGCCGTTACCTAAGCGGGCTTGAGGTTGTTCATCACATTGACCGGAATCGCCAAAACAATGACCCGAGCAACCTCCAGTTGATGACGGATGTTGACCACAAGAATCTTCACGGATTTGAAGATGACCATGCCGTGAATCTTCCAGAAGAGTCCGTTCGTGCAGCACTACTTGGACGCTCCACGCTTGAGGCCGCCACGCTGCTCGGAGTCCACCACCAGACCTTACGGAACCGCTTCCCGCATCTGCTGACGACACGCAGACGCCCTTGCAACCCGCACTCTCCAGAAGTGGAGTCCGCCGTCCGGGTCGCCGCTTCTGACCCGTCAATCGGGTATCGCGACTTTGCCGCCGCGACCGGCATCTCTTCGCAGGTCGCGAAGTCGGTTTGCGAGCGGATCGGGATTGTCTGGCAATCGAAGCGAACGACTCCCATCCCCTGTCCGTCAAAATAGGATGGTCTTCGGGATGCGTTTGCGATCCGACGACGTCACCCGTTTCTGACACAATCGTCGCCGTGACGCATTTCGCTATTCGTGGGTCGTGCTTTCTTGTGATTCTTCTCGGCCCCGCCAGAGTCATCACGTAGTCGCCCTCCTGCACGTCATCGACCGCCACCCGACTCCCATCTGCCATCACAATCGGCGTTCCGCTTGCGACGCACATGAGACAGATTTGCGACGACTTCCATTTAAAGACGTCCTTTTCGAGCTGGATCGCTCCGAACGTGATTGACGCCCCGGAGTCGAACCGCCACGAATGCCCCGCCTGTTCAGCCTGTAGAAGCGGGTACAGCTTGACGGACTCATCCCACAACCCGCCTTCGTTCGTGATCTCCGGGTTTGTCCGCCGGAAGATCACGGCCCCGAAGTTTCCGTTCGTCACGTGTTGCAGCGGTTCCGTCAGCAGCGACCACGACTTCCCGCCGCCAGCCGCCCCGCCGTAGATGGCGATGTCCGCCCGCGACTTCCGGAAAATCCGCTGCGGGCCGGGTTGAGCCGGGTAGAGATCCTCGAAGTCTACCGCGTCGTCCGTCGGCTCCGCCTCGTCACCCGGCTCCGGCTCCAACTCCGGCATCAATCTGAGTCCCAACCTGCTGACCAAGTTCCCGAGTGAACTCGACCGAGATTGTCCGAAGTTCAGCCTTGTTCGTGACATTTCGCCTCACAATATCGGCCAGCCGGTCCACCAGCATCGTGACAAGACTCATCGAGATCACCTGTTGCGACTCTACCTCGCGACGCCGCTCCGACTCAATCAGTCGCCGCGTCGTGTCCAACGCCTTCCGGAACTCTTCCCACGCGAACTGCTCCCCGGCTCCGACGCCGAGCATCGTCTCCAGCTCCGCCTTCGTGTCCGCCATGACCCCGGCTTGCCGCGACACCTCCGCCGCGTCCCCAGCCTTGCTGGCCACCGAGTAAGCCGCGTTCGCCGCCCACATGGCTGACCAGACCTTCTTGGCCTCCGCCCAATTGGCCGCCCGCTCCTCCGCCGAGATACGAACCCACAGCTCTTCGCACCGGGCCGACATCTGCGCGATCCGCCGCCGCTGGTTCAGGAAGTCCGGGTCGAGCATCGCTTCATCGAAGAGTTGCCCCAACCGTTTCGGCATGTGACGGGAGAAGTTCTTCCCCTTGTACGAAGGCGAGTCCGAACCGACCTTGGCTCCACCACCGTGAGCCTTGCACGTCGTTCGCCCCTTCGCCGGGAACCGCCCGCACGTGTTGCCGTTTGCATGACAGTAGACTTTTCCGGGTTGCCTCCCCGGTTTCCGCCCACGTTTCCCCTTGGGTTTCTCAGCCTCGGCTTCCGCCATTGCGTTCTCCGTGAATTATCGACGCCACAGTTTCATCACCCTTGGTTCGATAATACCGAAGAATCACCCCAGAGTTCCAGCCGCGACCTCCCTTTCGTGCTTCTTGCGGATTGCTACCTGTTGATCCGTGACCCACGCTCTCCGGTACTCCACGTTCGCGAACAGCTTTGAAAATCCGGTAACGTGTTTCAGCTTGAGTAGTTCCTCCGGCTCCATCCCGAGTTCATTGCAGATTGCCGCGTCTTCCCAGCCGTTCTCCAGCATCGTGAACACCATCGACGCCATCCCTGTAATCGAGTGTTTCCCCCTCGCCCGATTGTGCCGAACCGTCGAAGCCATCCGGTCGTTGATTTCCTTCGCAATCACCACGACCGGAACCCGTCCGAGGTTTCGGGCCAGAATGTCCGGATTCGAGAACGCTGTGAAGTACCGGTGAAATCCGTCTACGATGCAGAATCGTCCCGTGTCCGGGTTTTGGATCGTGACAATCGGCTGCGTGTAGCCGTCGTGCAGAATCGACGTGTAGAGCAGCTTCATCTCCGACTTCGCCACCGAGTTCGGGTTGTAGTCGTTCGGGTCCACCATCCCTATCGGTACCCACCGCACGATGTCCACCGGTTGCGCCTTGAGCGGACTCGACCCGTGAAGAATCTCCCTCGCCTCAGCGATGAACGCCGTCTTGTCCGGGGCCGCGTCGCACGCCGCCGCTAGTTCCGTTTGCCACGTCATCCTTCCACCCGCTTTCCGATCAAGAGCTTTGTCGTTTCCCGGTCTTTCCGTTTGGCCGCTTGGCGTTCGTGATAGCGGTCGTTCGCCACCCCGCCCACGACGTTCTTCTGATGACTGTTCTCGAAAGAACCGATCTTCACCCCCCAATGGTCGTTCGCGAGGACAGCCTTGACCTGCATCCGGTGCAGCTTTTCGGTCGTCTCCGCATCGTACTTGCCCTCGCCCCGCTTCCAGAGTTTCCGAAAGTCTTCCCTGTCCGCCTCCTCCGTGACCAGATTTTCAACCAGATAGTCCCGATACTCCGCCCACGAAGTGAACATGAACGGCAGTTCCTTCGGGCAAAGCATATCGTCCCGCAGCTTGCCAACCGTGTTGACCCCCGACAATCGCCCGACGATCCGTTCCCACGTCTCCGGCTCCACCTCTTGGAGATAGAACAGATTCTTGACAGCCGTCTCGTGATGCACGTTTGAGACTCGCATGTCTCGCGGCGCAATTCCGTAGCGATACTGGAAGTCGTAGAGCGGGCAGTACTTCCATGCCTCGTCATGAATCGCCTTCCAGACATCCGAAAGCGACCAGTCGTAAATCGGGTAGAACGTGAACTGCTCCCGTTTCCGATCCAGCACCTTCCCCCACGCTTGTCCCTTGTACGTGTTCCCGTGCGTCAGCCCCCGGAGCCGGGACGGGCTTTCCTCGCACCGCATCCCGCCGATGTTTGCCGCCCGTTTCCCGCCTGCGAAGTAATTGATCGCCGCGTTGAACATCTCGCCGAAGCGGTCCGTCCCGAAGACGTTCTCGTGATAGCTTTCCGGCTCACGCTCCCGGATCCACGTCTTGCGCGGCTCCCAACATTGCAGCCAAGGGTCCGTCCCGGATGTCGCGTTGAATATCTTGAAGGGAACTTGGAGCCACAACGGCTTGACTCGCGGGTCCGACATCACCGTCCGGATGTAGTCGATAGCCATCTGCCACTCGGCCTCTTGGTCGATGAACAGCACGGGCAAAGGGAGCCGCCCCCGTTCCGCCGCCACTTGCAACGCCAGATGAAGGCAGACCGTCGAGTCTTTCCCGCCGGAGAACGACACGAAGACTTGGTCGAACTCGTCGTACAGCCACCGGATGCGTTCAAGTGCCGCTTCGTAGACCGTCTTCTGCAGATACAGTTTCATTGACCCCGCCCCCCGCAATCACGTAATTCCCAAACGGAACGCCGGGGCCAGTGTACTCGAAGAACGGAACCGCGACCCCCGACTGAAGGTGCGTCACCGGCACGTACCCCGGCTTGTAGAACATCATCACCAGCCGCCCGTAGGGATGAACCCACCGCCTCGCCCGCTCGACCGCGTCCGGCGTCACGTAAGACGCCGCCCCGAACAGCGACACGACAAGATCGTACTTGCGTCCGCTCCAAAACGACTCCAAAGGCGTCTGGATCGTTCGAGCCGTCGGGTACTTCTTCCCCAACCGTTCCAACATCCTCCCGCTTGGGTCGATGCCACAGTACTCGTCAGGGGCCGCACAGTCGAGAAACAGACCCGTCCCGCAACCGATGTCCAGCACCGATCCGCCACGGCAGCCGATCATCTCGAATAGCCGGACGTTTTCTGCAGCCGCTTCCGGCGTCGCGTGCATCTCTTCGTAGACCGGCGCGATCTCATCGTAAAGGCAAGGCGTGTTCAGGCGACACCGATTGATCAGGGTCGTCTGGTCGAGCGGAGAACCCATCGTCCAGTACCGCCACCCGTTGACGTTCAGGCAGCGGTAGTCGGTCCGCCCGAACCGGATTGTGTGCCCCGCGTCCCGGATGAACTGCACGACGGCCTCGAAATCCTCCGAGCCACCGGGCCACGCCTTCCGCAGCGTCCAGTAGTGCGGATTGTTCGGCATCGTTTTGGCGAACGTCCACGCCACCGTTTCCAGACGCGAAGCCGCGTCATCGAACGTCACGTCCGAGCATCCAGACCGAAGACCTGCCCGCAGTGCGGACAAGTGACCTCGACCAACTCCGGCCCCTTCTCCCCATCGAACCTCGCCGCCAGCCCGTCCCCGGCCGCGTCAATCTGTTCCGCCGTCACCGCCGCCTTGTCTGCCTCCGGCTGCGTGTTCGGAGTGAAGATGTATTCACCGCCGCCGAGCGGAACACCTATCACGGTTTCCCACGCCGCCCAAGATTCCTCCGACACCACACCGGACGCCTTGGCATCGACCGCCAGAGCCGCCGCAAGGGCCGGGTCGATTGTTGCCAGTGACGCCGTGTAGTCGAGCATCGCCAGCACTGTCGCTGCTTCCGCGTCGTTCAGGTCCGTGACCGCAACCAGAATCTCCCGGTCGTCCGCAAGATCGGTTCGCAAGTGGCCGTCGAGCAGCTGCACCGATCCGTCTGGCATGTCCCGGCCGATCACCGGAGCCACTTGGCCGATCCCGTCCAGCAACGCCGCGACATCCCGCCGCTGTTCGTCGCCGTGCCGCCGGAAGTTCTTCGCGTTCGCTTTGAGTTCCCGAGCCGGGATCAGAACAGTCCGAACGATCCGCTGCCGGACCGCGACCGGAGCCACCACCGCCGCCTTGTTTTTCGCCATCGTCCACCGCTCCCGCACGAGTAAGGTATTCTTCGATCCGATCTTCCAGCCGTCTCAGAGTCGCGTCAAGGCTT